>Ga0326762_1000034_pt1 | contig 78983 bp, 78 predicted proteins | sample NORPS_S_FD_207669 | JGI IMG/M metagenome (GOLD analysis project Ga0326762, IMG submission 207669) | Hot spring sediment microbial communities from Norris Geyser Basin, Yellowstone National Park, WY, United States - NOR.PS_S | ecosystem: Environmental > Aquatic > Thermal springs > Near-boiling...
CCTAACTAGGCTAGCTATAGAGCCATATACGGAGGTCATAAAAGGTGAAGCAATCCTTGAGGGTCTTAAGGAGAAGCCGAGTACTTATTAGCCAGCCTATGGGGCTAGACAACAGCACAAAGATCCTAAAGCATCTAAGCACAATTATGTCGCATCTACCCCTAACCTCCACCTCCCTCCCGCCTAGAAGCATAACTCTCTTAGACCCCTCTACCTCGGTGAACACCACCCCTAGACCTGACCTATTTTTTACCATCTCTTCAAGCCCTGCGTGTATCAAGTCCCCCATAATAGCGCTTGGAGAAAATATCGGTGAGAGAGATCCCCAGGTAGCCCTCTTCCCTTGGTTTCATCGTATCGAGCAGGGCTTTCATCGAGATATTCTCCTTGCATCAGAGTTATCCTTATTGTTCTAGCTTCATAATCGATCTTTATGAGTGTTACCTTGCATTTAGCGAACTCCTCCTAACCCTTGGCCTGACTTCCCAGCTTTGCCCCTTAGATACCTCTTCCTCCAATCTTCATAATCGAGTACGCTTTCCTAATAACAGCATCTACCCAGTGCGCTGCGTAGGGGTTATCCTTCATAAGCTCATCTCTAAGCCTTTTCTTAAAAGCCCTATCCTTCGGAATATTAAGATCATCGTCTTCGAACCTCTGATCACGACCAGCTTTTTACCTTTTCTAACAAGCTCTTGGAAGCAATGTCTCCACTCAATACTATCCCAGATCAGATCTAAAGCCCTCTGGAGAGCCTTAACATACCATGTTATCAGCCCCCAAACCCTATCATCCCTGATAGGCACAGAATATGACCTCACAAGCTCAAGGATCTGGCAAACCTCCTTAGACTTCAGCAAAATCGCTCCATAAAATGATATATCAACCCTTATAAACTTTTATGAAACCCAAAAACAGTTTCTTGAGGCATCATACCTATCGTCTATAATATAGATCAAGATGATATGAATGCTAACAATTTAGTGTGAGAATCTTTCTTGATGTATAGTGCTATGATTCTAACTATAGTGAAAGACCTGCTTTTAAGTTTCAAGTTGTAAACTATATTTGAAGAGCATAAAAGGTGGGATCATCAGGGTCTATATAGAGACTTATGGATGTACTCTGAACCAGGCTGATTCGATGATAATGAGGGGATATCTAGAGGAGGCTGGGCTCGGTTTTGTGGATAATGCTGAGGAGGCTGATGTGATTGTTGTTAACACATGCGTTGTTAGGAAGGATACGGAGGAGAAGATGATCAAGAGGCTCTCAGAGATCGAGAGGCTCTACTCAAGCACCAAGAAGATTGTTGTCGCAGGTTGTATGGTTTCATCGCTACCAGCTACTGTGAAGAGGGTTGCTCCCAGCTCCTCCCTAGTCACACCCCAAACAGTTGATAGAATAGTTGATGCGGTGCTATCCAGGGAGAGGGTTGAGTATATAGGTGGGATGAGGGGTGTTGATAGGATACCCCTTCCAAGGGGTAGAGGGGTTATAGCACCTGTACCCATCTCCGAGGGCTGTCTAAGCGAGTGCTCTTTCTGCATAACCAAGATCTCTAGGGGCAGGGTTAGGAGCTACCCCCCAAGGGTTATTGTTAACGCCGTTAAGGAGCTTGTCTCCAGAGGCTATAAGGAGATAGAGCTAGCATCCCAGGACTCTGCCGTCTATGGCTTCGACATAGGTAGAGGCTTCCTACTACCAGATCTTATATTGAAGGTTGCCGAGATAGAAGGGGACTTCATGGTAAGGGTTGGTATGATGAATCCCCAGTGGCTCTGGAAGATCCTAGACGACCTGATAGAGGCAATCAAGCACCCCAAGGTATATAAGTTTCTCCACATACCGGTTCAGAGCGGTGACAACAGGGTTCTCAGGATAATGAGGAGAGGCTACACAGTAGAGGAGTTTGAGGAAATGATCTCGGAAATAAGGATGAAGATACCGGAGATAACAATAGCAACGGACATAATAGTAGGCCACCCAGGAGAAGATGAGGAAGCATTCAAAAACACGCTCGCACTAATGGAGAGAGCCAGATTCGACAGGGTACACCTAGCACAATACAGCATAAGACCACTAACAGAGGCTGCAGCAATGCCCCAGATCCTAGAACATATCAAGAAAAGAAGATCCATAGAAGCCCAAAAGCTACAGGAAAAAATAGGGCTCAAAATACATAGAGAATATATAGGCAAGAGAGTTAGGGTCCTAACGACAGAAAAAGGGCTTAGAGAAGGAACAACCATAGCGAGGACAACAAGCTATAGACAAGTTGTGATTAGGAAGGAAATACCACTTGGAATATGGATCGATGCTGAGATAGAAGACGCCACATTCTTCGATTTAAGGGGTTCTACACTAAACTACTAACAATCAATACATTTAATACTGATAAATCTATTCCTCCTAAAAACCATTACAACTGAAAGCCTCGCCCTTCAGGGCGGGGATGGTTTTATTAGCTTCCAGATATTTGTTTTTGGAGGGGGCTCTATGGCCTCTGGCAGTGAGGAGGCGCTAACCATCTCGATTGGAATGAGGGTTAGTCCCGAGCCTGAAGCCATAGAGCTCCTCAGGAGATACAATGTAGCTCTCAACTATGCTATAAACAGGATTCTGAGCCTAGATCTAAGAAGCATTGGGAGGGTTCACAACGCTCTATACAGAGAACTTGGAGAATAGTTTGGCCTCCCATCCAGGACTGCTATTGACTGCTATAAGGATGCCCTTGCAAATGCAAAGGCCTGGAGGAACAATCCTAGGAAAGGGAGGAGACCAAGGGTTAGGAAGCTATCAATGCTACTACACCCAGGATCAGGGTATAGGGTTAAAGAAGGCTATGTGGAGATCATAGGAGGGATCAGGATGAAGATCATCGGCTGGGATAGGAGGTATAATAGCTATGAGAATGGGGAGGCAAGGCTAGTCTATAGAGGTGATAAGATGATGCTTTGGATATCCAAGAAGATACCCAAGCCACAGCCCCACCAGCCTAGAGATGCTATAGCAGTTGATGTTAATGAGAGGAAAATAGTCTATGGAGATGACAAGATAAGCAAGGGTATAGGCACAGCTGTTGATAGGGCTTATAGATGGAAGCTCTTGGCAGAGAGCCTTCAGAGGAGATATTCCTCTCCTTGGAGGAGGAGAAAAGCTATACATAACTAGGATTAGATCATATTATAGGAAGGCTAGGAATGTCCTTGAGGACTAGGCTAGAGAGACACCGCTTAAGATAGCTAGGCTAGCTGTGAAGCTTCAACACGCATTTGCTAGAGAAGATCTAACAGGGCTCATAGAATCTCTAAGAAAGATCAAGAACAAGGATCACAGGACAAAGCTGATCATAATGGGATATTCTAGGCTTGTTAAGTGGATAGACTGGCAGGCTATGAAACACGGAGCACCAATAGTTATAGTAGATCCCAGGGACACATCAAGCGAATGCCCACAATGTGACTCGAAGATGGCTGAGAACGGGTATAGAAGATTAAAATGCCCCAGCTGTGGCTTCGAAGCAGATAGAGAAGTCGTTGGAAAGCTAAACACTAGGAAGAGGGCTCTGAAGATGCTGGGGATCAAAGTAATTCCTGGGGGGGTTCTGGCCCCCTCACAGCCTCCCAAATGACAGATGTAAACCCGAATAGATGGGGGGAACCAATGAACCGCCTGAAAGGAATGACGATCAAGATGATGACCTGAAGGCGGGAGAGGAGGTCAGAGCTAATCCTTCCCTTAACTCGAGGCTTAAAGCTATAATCTTTAGGAGAACCTCACAGTTATCTAGGAGAGAGGTTCGGGTTTTTGGGCTTGATATTTTTTGATCAATCCCTTATCCCTTGTTATCATAACATTAGACGGGTTTCCATTGTCCTGCCATATAATTTTCACTAGCCGCTTTAAACAGCTTTAATAAAAAGATCCTATCTTATCGATTCCCCTGTTTATAGCTGTGGAGAAACCTCATTTTGTGCGCCGAATATTTGCCCTTCTTAGATCTCTATCCTCATCCGTATCGCGGGGCTTCACAGAGATGCTTGCTAACAACCTTATAAACCTACATGAAACCTAAAACAGTTTATTAGGACTGTAGCCACCGTTATTCGAGACCTGAAGAGGCTAGACAGCGCTTCTCCTAACCATTCCAGGGGGGTCTCTTGCATGTCTCCAGAGCCCCTTACCGAAGCTTACTACCTCTATTCCGAGAGCATCTATGGTTACATCAGTTATTAGAGGCTCTATAAGCCCCTCTTCAACTGCTAGATCAGCTGTTACTGATGATAGCACGAGCCCCTCATCATCTAATAGCTCGAGCACCACGGCCTGTGGATATATACTTACCTCTCTAATGCTTGAAGCCTCCACAACCTCATATCTCTCAAAGCCCTCCCACCCCTTGAAGCATATTTTAGCGGCGGTCTCTGGATCCATGGCTATCAGAGGCCTAGGACTCTCGGCACCGCCATTGGCTAGCACTACTAGTTCCAAGTATTTACTCTCCCTTCCTCTTACCCTCAGCCTCACCCTTATCGCCATTTCTATCAATCCTCCTCCTAAGGGACCACTTGCCAAACCTTATGAGACCCCTAACCCTTGTCACAGAAACACCATTCAGATCTTAGATAAACTAGATATTATATTTATCTATATCTCTAAACCTTGGACCAAGATTGAGGACATACGATAAGGAGTAGAGGATCGAGAAGTCATAGGATTTTAAACGGAGAAATATGCCCTAGACTGCGGTTTAAAGCCGATCCATAGGTCTTGGATAAGCTGTTCTAATATATGAATCGCTACAGCCATCATAGCCTAATCTGTGTTAAGCAGCACTGTTCAATTTCCTCTAAACACGGATCCTCATGTTAGGAAACCTGTGGCAAGACCCTAACAGTGCTGTCTCGGTCTTCATAAGCGTTCACATCATTCATTTTTACAATCTGAAAGCTTCGTCCTTTAGGGCGGGGATGAAGATTTATAGGCCTTCTAGGGGGTGGAGCTGTGGGTTGGGGTCACTTAGAGCGGGTGGATGCGATGATGTGGCGGGGCGATGAAAGCCCTGCCCGATGCAATGAAACCAAGGAAAAGGGCTTGAACAAGCCCAATGAAACCCAAACCCTGCTATAGGTGCTAGCCCGCAGATAAATGCTTTTAATTCTAATATATCTTTAGCTGTTCATTGGTTCTCCATCTATTCGGGTTTTATCTGTCATTTAGGGGGCTGTTAGGGGGGCCAGAACTCTCCCAGGAGCCCATCCTGGGCTTCAAAAACCGAAATTAGAAAGCTAATAAACAACATCCCCTAAAGGGCGAGGCTTTCAGTTGTAATCCGAGATAATCTAAGATTTTTTAAGGCTATTAGATAAGTGAGAACCCTGTCCGTTGGCTCAATAACTATTCGAGAACTTGCAGCAATTAGTAAGTCTCTATAGGCAGATGAAAACTCCAGAGACAAAGCCAAAACAATCGTAAAAATAATAAAAACAAACCTGGGTGGCAGGCGTTAAGCTACAAAACAATATGTCAACCCCGAGGGCACAACAATCTCAGAGGGACACGATAAGGCTGTGGAGAAGCTTGGGTTGGGTAGGCATACGGCCTCAGCCTATCTCATAGTCCTAAAGGTGTCAAACAACCTTAACCTACCCTAATGTAAGTTTCTGCCCAGTTGTTTCTTTGTAAAAATATTAGTGGTATTGGTAATAGTAGATGGGTGCTTGGGATTTCGAGGGATCTTGCGTGGAGGATTGCTGAGTATGTTGATTCCCTGAGATATAGAGATCTCTCGGATCAGGCTGTTGAGGAGGCTAAGAAGAGGGTTCTAGACTCTCTTGCAGTATCCCTAGGTGCTCTCAATGCATACCCATATGTGGTTTCTAGAAGGCTTGCCATGAGGGTTTTGCCCAGGACTAGGGGTTCTACTATATGGTGGGAGAATAGCTACACAACCTCCGAGATGGCTGCCTTCGCAAATGCCGTTGGTGTTAGATATCTTGATTTCAACGACACCTATCTATCTAAGGAGGCTATGCATCCAAGCGATATGATCCCTGCTATTATGGCTATAGCTGAAGATCTAGGGGCTGGAGGTAGGGAGGCTATACTCGGGATAGTTGCTGCTTATGAGATAGCAACAAGGCTTGGAGATGCATTCTCTGTTAGAAGTGTTGGGGTTGATCATGTGGCATATATAGCCATAGGAACAGCTGCTGGTGTTGCAAAAGTTATGGGGCTACCTATCGAGAAGATATACCACGCTATAAACCTTGCTGTCAATGAATCTGTATCTCTAAGGCAAACAAGATCTGGTGAGCTGAGCATGTGGAAGGGGATGACTGCAGGCAACTCTGCTAAGAAGGGCGTGTTCGCAGCTCTCCTAGCATCTGAGGGCATAACAGGCCCCTCACCAGTATTTGAGGGCGAATACGGATTCTTCAACGTAATCTCGAGACAACCCTTCAACCTAGAGTTCGGTGAAAAGGGTGAGGAGAATATATTGAGGACATCCATCAAGAACTGGCCTGTAGAGTACCACGCAATGTCAGCCGTAGAGGCATGCCTAAAGATAAGACAACTAATCTCCCCAAACGAGATAGAAGAGGTGGAGGTCGAGACATTCACGGTGAGTTATAGAATAATAGCAAAGGATCCTGAGAAATGGGATCCAAAGACAAGAGAGACAGCAGATCACAGCTTACCATATATAGTCGCAAGAGCACTGCTAGACGGCAATATATGGGTTGATAGCTTCGAGGAAAAGAAGATCCTCGGAGAAGATGCCAGAAGGCTCATGAAGAAAATGAAGATCAAAGTCTCCGACGAATTCGACAGGCTATACCCAGAAGCAGTACCCAACAAAGTTAAGGTAAAGCTTAAGGACGGAAGAACCTTAGAGGAAATCGTGATATATCCGAAAGGCCACTATAGAAAACCACTAACAAGAGAAGAGATCTATGAAAAAACATTAAAACTAGCAAGGAGAACACCCTATGAAGACAAGATAAAAGAAATCGCGAAATATATATGGAGCCTAGAGAACCTAGGTGATATAAGAGAGCTATTTATTTTTTAAATTTAACCAAAGACCCTGTAAATCAGTATTGATACATCATTAATATATGACATATATCCATACATGTAGGGCATTTGTATATATGTTCTATAATAACTCTATCGCCCTCTAACTGAGATATTAATTCTGGTATAGGTTCTACATAACCGCATTTCGGACAGTTATGAGGATGTTTTCTTCTTACGCGAATCTCTTTTCTGATCAATTCCGTAGCCTCACGATTAACGATCCCATTGCCGATCACTACTCCATATACACTTTTTACCTGTTCCTCTAAAATATAGCCATTTAAGAGATCCATCAATACCAAGTTTGGATCTCTTTCCAGAGGGTCTCCTAATCCTCCTCCGCCGCTAATCAAAAGGAGTCTTGTTCCAGGTTTTAATCTATGTGCGGTAACCTTTCGAATATTATATAGCTCTTTTCCTGGGAACCTCTTTTAAACATGGTATCTTTTATTATATCATAGATATCTGAGTAGGGCGTTTCAAATATAGAGTTATTGTCTTAGCCTCATGACTGATTCATAATGAGATTTTAAAAATCTCTCTAAAGGGTCCAAAAAAGCGAGATGGATATACCACCTAGGACTATAGCTCCTCTAGAGCTTCTAGAGATCAAAACTTCGAGAGATAGCATGGTCCCTATGATACGTGTATATGAAAAGAGATTCAAAAGAGATCTTGTCGGTAGCTTATTATCAACATCTATTATTGCTCCTATAATTATGTATGTATATAATTAACTTTTTGAGCCTCCTATCGTTAGATAGTGAGACTCCTCATAAGATATTAGGATCTCACCTATTCTATAAATAGCTTTCCTTAGAAGCCTCATCACTAGCACCTGTTGAAGAGGTGTTAACAACTCCGTTGGCTTTTCAATAACAAGGTACAAAGAGTTTTGCTATAGTGACTACAGACTCTCCATATATAGCTTTTAATGTTGATATGGATCTATAATTCTTAAGATATGATCATCTCACCGACCTCCTCCCCTTTCAATCTCCACCCCACCCGCTATTGCGGGAGGGTTTGTGATCCTACTATCATAATGCTTTCAACCTAATATATCTTTAGCTGTTCATTGGTTCACCCCATCTATTCGGGTTTCATCTGTCATTTGAGAGGCTGTGAGGGGGCCAGAACCCCCCAGGAGCTTATCATCCCGGGCTTCAAAAAGATCAAACTCATTGATTCCTCTGGTTCATTGCTGTGGGGAAACCCCCGCCTCCTGGTTTATGGATTGCATATGAGCCCCACTTGGATCTCTATCCCCACACCCTCATTGCGGGGCTCCATAAGAAAATTGCTAACAAACCTTATAAACACTTATGAAACCCAAAACAGCATATCTAGAAGAATAGCTGACTTGCTCTATTCTAGAAAGGCTGTTGAGCTATGCTGCATATGCGGGTACTCGTGGGAGCATAGCTACTTCAAATGCCCATCATGCGGGAACAACCTGAGGGATAGATTCAAGGTGTTGATAGCATATAATATAACATTTCGGAAAAGCCTAGCATGTGGACACATAATCGGGATCATAGAAGAATCACCTTAATATAGACATAGATATAGCCGTTTCTCAGCAGATGGTGGAAATAAAAATTATGAACCACCATCTGCTTCTCAACGGTCTCCCCGAGCCCCCTCACCGCAGTAGCTTAGCCCCTGTCGCCAGAGGCTTCAAAGCCCTACGGGTCTCGGAAACCCGGGGTCACCAATTAAATATATCTCTGAGTTTATAAGCATCAAGAAATCAATGAACATGAGCGCTACAAATAATAATGAAAGCCGAAACAGCCCAATAATAGTGAGCCATATGCTAGGCAAAATAGCATGCCCTTAGGTTAGAGCCCTATTATAAAAGTCCATGGGGTTTTGCTATATATACTGGATTTTGGTGCTAGCATCTTTGGCGGGGAAGGATTGTATAGACCTTGTGAGAAGTTCTGGAGTTATAAGAACAGCACAACGGCTCAGAGCTCTACTACTCATGCTGGGGGTTGCTATTTCTATCTATTAGCTGGGTCTTAGCTAGGCGCTTTATTATATCTATCCTCATATAACCAGCATCTGACAGTTACTCCATTTTCTAGTTTAAACTCTGGCGGTTCTTTAGAGCATTTCTCGAATGCAAATGGGCATCTTGCTCTAAATTTGCATCCCTGCTCTATAAATTCTCTTTCCTCGATTCCTCCCAGCTTGATTCTTAAGAGCCATTTCTCCCTCTTATTTAGATCTGGTTCCGGCACTGATTCTATAAGCATTTGAGTATATGGATGGGATGGTTTTTCCATAACAACCTCTATAGGCCCTTTCTCAATGATCCAACCTCTGTACATTATAGCTATTATATCACTTATATAATATGCTGTTGACAGATCATGCGTTATGTAGAAGAAAGAAACATCCATTCTCTCCTTAGCTTCTTTGAAGATATTAAGTATGTTTACTCTAAGCGATGCATCAAGCATTGATACAGGCTCATCTGCAACTATAAGCCTTGGTTTTGGGATTAATGCCCTTGCTATAGCCACTCTTTGTAGCTGTCCTCCTGAGAGTTCGCTTGGGGTTTTGTTTATCACATCATCTAGATTTAGCCCTACTATTTCGAGCGCCCTCGCTACAATATCTTGTGCTTCCTCCTTATTATGGGCGCCAGCTAGATTTAGTGCTGTATCTAGGAGGTATGAGTAAACCTTCCTCAGCGGGTTAAATGACGCATATGGATTCTGGAATATAGCCTGAACCTCTTTTCTAAACCATCGAATCTCCTCCCTACTTAGTCTATATATATCTCTCCCTCTATATAGAACATAACCCCTTTCAGGTTTGAGCATTCCTAAAATCACCCTAGCTAGAGTTGTCTTTCCAGAACCGCTTTCCCCTGCCACTGTATAGATCACAGGCTTGTTCTCAATATATAGCGAAACACCGTCCAGAGCCTTAAATGTGAAACCAAAGAAAACCCCGTATCTAAATCTCTTCTCAACATCCCTGACATCGACAAGCATTTCATGCTTCATGTGTTCACCTCCTATGCTCTTCACCCCTATATATATGGCATGAAACAAGCCTCCCAGGCTCCACCTCAACAAGCCCAGGCTCCACCTTCTTACATATATCCATTGCAAATGGGCATCTGGGGTGGAATCTACATCCGGGAGGGGGTGATATGAGGTTTGGTGGCATGCCTCTAAGCCCCTCCCTAGGCTTCTTATCCCCAAGTCTTGGCAGCGATTCTAGGAGGGCTTGTGTATATGGATGAAGAGGCTTTCTAAGAATATCAATTGTTCTACCAACCTCAACGATCTTTCCAGCATACATTATAGCCATTCGATCTGTTATCATAGCGTGAAGCCCTATATCGTGTGACACGAGCACTAGAGAGCTTCCGAGTCTTCTAATAGATTCAACAATATTCTGGATAATACCCCTTTGAACAACCACATCAAGCCCTGTGGTAGGCTCATCTGCAAGAACCACTCTGGGTCTCATTATAAGAGCCATGCTTGTCACAACCCTTTGCCTCATACCTCCGCTAAGCTGGTGAGGATAAGCGTTGAGGACTTCTCTAGGAAGCCCTATTTCCTCCATGTAAGAGGCTATAGCCTCTATAGCATCTTTATTGGTAATATAATTTCTATCCTGTGCTTTCAAGATCTCTATAAAGTGATCCTTGATCCTCTTTACCGGGTTTAGAACACTCATGCTATTTTGAGGTATATAGCTTAGAACCCTCCACCAGATCTTTTTTCTCCTCTCATCCTCATCCATTGATGTTATCTCAAGAAGATCACTATCTTTTTTCACATAGATTTTGCCGCTGGTCAATACCAATGGTTTCCTTATAAAGCCATACATTATCTTAACAAGAGTCGATTTTCCGCATCCAGACTCTCCCGCAATACCTATTATCTCATTAGCATATATATCGAGGGTTACTCTACTTACAGCCTCTAAGAAGCCTCTAGATCCGCTGACTACATAGCCTCCTATTATATTTCTAACCATAACTAAAGGCTCCTCTTTAGTGCTCATCTTATCCACCTAAGCTTCGGCTCGATTTTTTCTGCTATAGATATTGATATGAGATATAAAGCTGTGAAAATAATAATAGTTACTATTATAGGAGGTGCTGCCCACCACCATATACCTCTAAAAAGAGCCCCATAACCCAGGATCGACCAGTAGATCATAGTTCCGAGGGTGTCCTCTGATAAAATTGATAGGCCTAATATAGAAAGACCAACCTCTGACCCTATTGCATAGAGAACGGTATTTGTTGCATTTATTAAATGCCACCCTATAAGGTGGGGCATTATCTCTTTAAATACTATCTTCGAGTGTGAAAGACCCGAGAGCATTGCTATAGGTATATATTCTCTCTCGCGTAGACTTACCACTATCGCTCTAACCTGTCTAGCAGGCCATGGCCATGAAGTTATCGATATAAGTATTGAGAGTAGAGGTAAGGTGAGATATTCCTTTAGCAGCATACTTAGTATTATTAGCAAAGGTAGTGAAGGTATTACAACAAAGGAGTCTGTTATAAACATAAGAGTTCTATCGATAAGCCCTCCTCTATAACCAGCTATGATTCCTATGAAAAGGCCTAGATGTGAGGCTATTAACGTGGTTAGGATAGCTATTACAAGTGAGTTCAATATAGCATTTGAAGTGGCCCAAAATACACTTCTCCCATTAGACGTTGTGCCTAGAAATAGATCTACGCTTGATAGAGATGGCGGAAGATCCTTTGGAAAGAAATACCAGCTTTTATAATATATAGGAGAGAATATAGATAGCAAGCCCAAAATCAGAACCGGGACTAGCATCACTATACCAGCTTTGAATTTAACGCTTTCCTTAGTCATGGAAAATACGGGTTTGAGTAGCAGAGACCATCTAATAGCTCCTCTATAAATTCTTACTCCTCTCATAATGCTTATCACCTATGCCTAACTCTAGGATCTATTAGTGGATATATTATATCGAGAATGAGAGTACCTATAGCAACACCATATATAGATAGAGAGACTATCCCTAGTGCTGTTGGGAAATCTCCCGTAGATACTGCTCTAAAGAGAAGTATTCCGAGCCCTGGATATGCGAAGAGGGCCTCTGTAATTACAGCTCCACTAAAGACTGTTCCAAGGGCAAGGCCTAGGGCTGTTATCTGAGGCATCATTATATTCTTCAATATATAATCTCTATATATACGCCTCCATGGTATTCCTCTCAATATTGCGTACTCAACATAATCCTCACCAAGCATCCTTATAGTCAAGGTTCTCGAGCTCAGGAACCACCAACCAAGTGCGCTAACTATAATAATTGATAGGGCTGGAAGAGTCGCATTCCTTATAATACCAATAATCACATCTATCGATATACGCTCAATATAAACAGAAGACCCTGTTAGCGGGAATAATGGTATTAGATATGCGAAGAGAAATATCAACGCGAGGGCAAAGACATAATATGGTAAGGGATGTAGTGTCACAGCAACACCCTGGAGAATCCTCGAGACCCACGAACCCTCCTTAATAGCTGAAAGTATCCCTAGAATATTACCAACAACCCATGATATGATCACTGAGAATAGAAGCAATCCTATAGTCCATGGTAGGGCTCTATGGATAAGCTCCATTACGGGTGTTGGGAAAGCCATTATTGACGGTCCAAAATCGAGGCTGAAAACGCTTCTCAAAAACCTTAGGTACTGATCTATTGGAGAGCCTGTAAGACCGAAAAGCTCATAGAGCTGTCTTCTAAGGATAATAAGAGCCTGTGGATCATAGACCTGGCCTTGAGCCGTTATTTGTGCAATGGCGTTTTCAACAGCATTAACAGGCATAAGCCTGAGAAGTAAATAAGTTATTGAAAAAGCTGTGAATATCGTTAGGAAAAAATAAAAAACCCTTATCACTATGTATCTTAAAAAGCTGGTCATATAGTATATCCCTTATCACTAGCTTCTCCTGAGGAATCTAAACAGGGTATAGCCTATTCCAATTCCAACTATTAGAAGAGCAACTCCTATCAAGACAGTTGTTGTTACATCTAATTCTCTCACCTGTGCTGTTGTAACCACCGTAACTGGAGTAGGTGTAGGAGTCACAATAGTTCTTATGGCAGTTACTGTCACCGTCGAGACAGGCTGCATTGGTGTAGTAGGTGATGGTGTAGGTGTTGATGGTCTTGGTATTTCTTGAGGGAGTACTGGCGGCTTTCCTGGCATAGTTGCCTCCTTTGTTGGTACATTGCCCGCTGGTTTCAGCTGTAGTATTATGAACAGCATCTGTGCCCACCAATAAACAGGATCCATGTAGTAGTTATCAGGATAAGATGGCCAGTTAGTCCATACATAGTTATCATTTATAGTGTAGAATGGTGTTGGGAAGAATCCTGCCCATGGTCTTTGCTCAGCCCATATTAGAAGGGCTTTTCTAGCAAGCTCATATAGCCTCGGATCTCCTGGGGATGTTTTCTCCATCTCATCAATTATGCTATTAAGCTCAGTTTTTCTTGGAAAGCTATAGTTAGCCCAACCAACACTGGGTGCTGCAGGATCGAAGTATTTGCTATGCCACCCCTGTATATGGGGTGTTAGATCTGCTAGTAGTGAGCATCCAGGCCAGAATGTTCCTACCTCGAATTCGCCTCTACTCCATCTAGGGCTGAATACTCCCGATTCTACGGTTTCCACAACAACATCGATCCCAAAAGCTCTCCATTGATCTGCTACTAGAAAGCCTATCCTCTGGCTCTCCATCTCAAAACCTGATGGAGCCGTTATCCTTATTACCCATTTCTCGCCTGTGGGAAGTCTCCACTTGCCATCAGGACCTTTAGTAAACCCTACTCTGGTCAATAAGCTTTCCGCCATCTTTGGATCGTATTTCCACCACATAATATCAGGATCTAAGCCTAGCTTTACAAGATCCTGTAATATTGGTTTATAATACAGCTCATCAGCTAGTGGGGTTCTCACAACAGGCAAAGGAGATACTGTGGGTAAAGATCCATCTAGACCTTTAAAGGCTTCATATATAGGCTTAAAGTTTATAGCATGAGTCAATGCCAGCCTTACTTCTGTAATATTATATGGGTATCTAAGCACATTAAACGCTACCCCCTTAACACATGGATCAAATGGCCATGCGAAAGGAGGCTTAGCCCTCCAACCACCTATATATGGGTTGTTCTTCCACACAATCTCGAAGTTCTCTGGAAGGAATGTTCTTATAGCATCTAGCTCGTGCCTCGACATCGCAAGAGCCTTCTTATCCTCTGGGCCATGGTGTATAAATAACACATATTTGGGTGCTGGTCTCATCCCATAAAGCCTTGTCCCCCACCAGTTTTCATTCCTCTCCCACAGGAACCAGTTTCCACCTGGATCTACGGCTTTTAATATATATGGCCCTAAACATAGTGGTGGGTAGAACTTAAACTTCAGCGGATCATCGACCTTTTCCCATATATGCTTAGGAGTTATTGCCTGGTGAGCACCTCCATAGATTATAACAGTTAAGAAATAGTGGAACCTCGGATTAGGCTCTTTTAATTCAAATACCACGGTATAGTCATCCAGCTTATATACCCTATCAACCCATCTTGTGAAGATCGGATTGCCAACCATGCCCTTAGTCCTCATAATCATCTGTATATGGTGAACAACATCATCAGCTGTGAATGGAGATCCATCACTCCATGTTATGCCTTTTCTGAGATAGACCTTCATATTCTTGAAATCACTAGAATATTCAGGGGGTCCTGCAGCTAGCCAGCTTATAAGCTCGGAATTTGTTGTATTTATATACCAAAGGAATCCTGCACACACCTGGCTAAATCCACTAGCACCAAATCCCGGTCTTCCTGGTACTAAATAGTTAAAATTCTCGGGATCGGCGTGCGTTCCATAGTGATTCTCTATTACCAGAACATCTCCCCTTGGAATACCTGGAGGAAGAGGAAGCTGTGCTTCAGCTGTAATAGGCCAGTAAGCTATTGATGCGAGAATCGATGCTACAAGAATAAGCATTAGTATTTTGCTAAGCATAGTTCTCTTAACGTCTGAACCAAGTTTAACCCAATTAACCATATTTCCCAACATAACACCTCGGTATTATGTTTGTTTGAGAGTTTTTAACTATTTTGGTGATAATCGTATTTTTCTGATCATCTATGTAGCTTTGGATATACGATATACTATGTGTTGAAAGGCTTTAAGGTGCTAGTTAATCTAGTTCTGAGCTTGCTATGAGGGTCTTGGTTACCGGTGGTGCTGGTTTTATAGGTCATAATGTTGCTATCTATCTCGCTCATAGAGGGTTTGATGTTACTGTTTACGATACTCTTGAGAGATCCAGTGGGGATGCTGTTAGAATGTTGAGGGATGCTGGTATCCCTATATATAGGAGGGATGTTAGGGAGTGGCATGATTTGAGGGGCTATGATGTTGTTGTTCACTGTGCAGCCTATGTGGATGTTGCTGAGTCCTTTGCAAGGCCTAAGGAGTATTTTGAAAATAACGTGATCGGCACGGCCTCCATAGCTAAGGCAGCCTCAGATGCTGGGGCCTTCTTCATATATATAAGCTCCGCCTCTGTCTATGGAAACCCTGTGAAGATACCTATCTCCGAGGATCATCCTCTGAGGCCTATCTCCCCATATGGTGCTAGCAAGGCTATGGGGGAGCAGGTTGTGGAGCTATACTCATCTATATATGGGTTGAAATATGTGATTCTCAGGCTATTCAACGTCTACGGGCCAGGGCAGAACCCGGCCTATGCTGGTGTTATATCTAGGTTTATAGAGAGCGCTATAAACAGGATGCCACCGAGGATCTATGGGGATGGGAGCCAGACGAGGGACTTCATATATGTTGAAGATGTCGCAAGAGCCATCGAGCTATCCATAGTCAAGCAACCCCATTGCCAGATCTTCAACATAGGCTCGGGAAAACATATATCGATTCTAGAGCTAGCCAGGCTGATAATGAGGCTAGCCAACATAGAAGGCGAGCCGGTCTTCGATGAACCAAGGCCTGGCGATATCAAGCATAGCTGTGCAAATATCGAAAAAGCAAGAAAGATCCTCGGCTTCGAACCTCAAACAACGTTAGAGGAGGGAATCAAAAAACTCCTAGATACATATAAAAGGTTAAAAACCTAACACCAAGCTGCGATACTCAAGAATCCCTTAATAGCCATAGATAAAAGCTATTCTAACTCTACTACGCTCTTATGAGTATGTTCCCCAAAGATCCAAGATCATCGTGTCTCACGACTTAAGCATTCTAGGTTAGTAATTATTATTTGTCATCTCTAAGAGTTAGTGAGTCCATATCATTTTATAACTGAAAGCCTTGTCCTAGGAGGTGGGGAGGAGATCAGAGCTAGAAATCCTGGAGTAGAGAGGCATATGGCCAGGTCTATACCATGCGCGACACCAGCTCTAAAAGCTCTAGATCTCCTCCTCTCCTCCCTATAATTTGGATTCCTACCGGAAGTCCTTGGGACTTTAGAAGGGGTAAGGATATTGCTGGCGCGCCCACCAGAGATGCATAGATCACATTGGAGGTCATTATAGTCCTTATCTCACCATCCTCCTTTCCGAGGACCTCCTCTATTCTTGGAGCTGGGATGGGCGTTGTTGGCGTTACTAGGTAATCCACGTTTTTCATCATCTTATCAAACTCCGCTGTGATCTCCTCTTTAGCCTCTAGAGCCTCTATATAGTCTATGGCTCTATATTCAAGGCCCCTTTCAAGGAGCCTTCTGACATCTGGGAATAGCTCTCCCCAGCGATCCTTAATGCCTATAAATGTCTTGGTCGCCTCGCTATATCTTATCACTGGGAATACTCTGTAGAGTTTTTCGAGTGCTATTGGTAGCTTTACCTCTACATATTTATATTTAGATATATAGTTGTAAAAGCTCTTCTCGACATCCTCCGAGGCTTTAAAGAGGCCAATGGGTATGCCTAGAACAGTCTTATCTGGATCTACAGGCCTTTGCCTCCCCTTCAAAAACCTCTCCACAGCTATAGCAGTATATACCCTTTTTATCCACTCAACATCCGACGCTAGGATCCCCACATGATCGAGGCTAGGAGCTAATGGGTATAACCCCTTACTCGGGATAGAGCTATAGCTTGGCTTAAAACCATATACCCCGCATAGAGATGCCGGAATCCTCACGGATCCTGCGGTATCACTCCCCAGAGCAACAGGGACTATCCCAGCCGCGACTGCCGCGGCAGAGCCGCCGCTACTTCCACCAGCGATTCTCGATAGATCGTGGGGGTTCCTGGTAGGCCCAAAGATAGATGAGGTAGTCGTTATCCCAGATGCAAGCTCGTGCGTATTAGTCTTACCTATCACCACCCCACCATTTTTCCTAAGCCTCTTAACACACTCGGCATCCTCTCTAGGGATATAGTCGGCAAACACCCTCGAACCGAGAGTAGTTCTAATACCCCTGGTCATGATATTATCCTTCACACCTATTGGAAACACATCTAGCCCCCTTTTCTCAGCATCTCTAGCATCATCTAGGGCCTTCTCGTTCCATGTAACCACAGCATTGATCCTCTCATTCTCACGTCTAGCGCTAAGAGATCTCTCTACAAGCTCCATGCCCATCCCACGAGCTTCTAAATCTATTTCAGCTAGATATATTTTTTCCAGCGAATCCAGTCTTCCTATCGATATATCCTGGAATAGCCATATATACAAGTATTTATATGTTCGTTAAATTGGAAATAGACTATCTAATTATTTCACCGCCGTCTACGATGAGTGTTTGGCCAGTTATATATGATGCTTCATCGCTCAGTAGGAATGCTATTGCCTTTGCAGCCTCTTCAGGTTTTCCAATCCTTCTGAGAGGTATTGCCTCTATAATTTCTGATATCTCCTCATCTCTTAACCATTCAAGCCACCTAGTCTCTATAGAGCCCAGAGCCACAACATTCACCCTTATATGAGGCGCCAATAAATATGAGAGAGACCTTGCCAAGGCTAGAACCGCTGCTTTGGCAACTAGATAGGGTATCCCCTGCACATCACCTACTAGGGCTGGTGTTGATGAAACCGCTACTATTGATGGCGATCTCGACCTCATCATGAGATCCTTGAAAGCCTTTACCACATTGAAGAAGCCTCCGAAATCTATTTTCAAAACCTCCATGTAGTCCTCGAGCCCCAGCGAATCCCAGGAGGCCTTCCAAAGATCCCCTCTGGAGAGTCCGTGGAGAACCGCTAGATGGTCTAGGCGTCCCTGCTTCTCTCTAACATATCTTGCTAGGTTGCGGACTTCATCATAGTTAGATAGATCTACTCTGAATGCCTCTACATAGCCAACGGGTCTGAGTCTCTCAACAATCCTTCTAGCCTTATCCTGATTAGCTGCATATGTGAAGAGTGTTGCGCACCCCCCTTTAACTAGGATCTCTACGAGGATCTCTCCTACCCCTCCGCTCCCACCAGTTACAAGGCATAACCTCCCGTCGAAATCTCTCTCCCGGCTATCCATGTTATCCCTATCGATAATGCGATCCAAGGCTATTATCTTCTATATCTCTATAATGCTTGCAACACCAAATCTCCCAAGATTTATCGCCATCCTCGGGAGACTATCTGCAACAATAATCCTCATACCTATGGGTCTCTGTTTATACTGGTATATCTGTAGTAGGTCTTCCATTATATTATATAGCGTTTTACCTGATAAAACCCTTGACCTGGGGATCACGGCCATGTCGACACCTGCGACACAGAATGCAGCATATCCTATGAGGTCTTTAAGAGATATCTTACCCAGCCTAGCCCTCTCCTTCAAAACATTGTCCTCCTCGACTGGGAGCATTACTTCCCCAAACCCTGTTGATCTAGCTCTCCTAACAAGATCCCTAGATATGATTTTATTTACCTTCCTAATAGCTGCTATAGTACCGGGAAGCGGGATCTCAGCCCCAGATAGATCCTCTATCACAGCCCCAACACTCTCCTCCATCCACGGAGAGAGGGAGAGGTCTATGCCCTTATACCCTACCCCCGTCTCACCAGAAGATTCCTCGAGATCTCTATTGAGGTTCTCTATAGCCTCTCCAAGCATCTTTAGAGATCCTTTTGATAGGGAGTCCCTGAAATCCCTCGCATATCTAAGAGCTACTGTGAAGGCCGTCTCGCTCACTATGCTGGCAGATGCTGGGAAATATGGCGTCAGGATCCACGTGCCATATATTGTGGCAAACCTCGTATGTAGATCAACCTCAGAGGATCTATAGAAGTCCGAGAGCTTTTTATACCCCTCCTCGAGATCGTCCTCCCCCTTAACCAGCATAGATGAAAACGAGGTGTTAATGCCCTTCATACACTTGACAAGATCTGGTATAGAGATCTCTGTAGATGCTCTAAAGTTGAAAGCAGATATATAGAGACCCTCAAGCTCTCTCCTCAGATCCGCTATAGCTCTGCAGATCTCTAGAAGCTCCCTATTATCCTCGATCGGCGGTAAAGAGATCCTCCTGCTCCACACGCTATACCCCTTCCTAGCTATCGCTTTAGACAGGTCAGCCAGAACCCTAGCCCCTTTTGATAGGCTATCCACGCTATCTACATGGAGAGTCACGCTTCTTATGATCATAGGGCCCACTACTTTTAATATCTCGGTGGCCTAATTAATCATGATAGTGTTGAGGAAGCTAATACTCCTAGATCTAGATGGTGTACTGGTAAAGATAAAGAGCTCTTGGGAGTATATGCATAGATACTTCGGATCCTCTCAAGACGGGATCTTCGAGAGGTATTTCAACCTATATAGAGAGGGGAGGATAAGCTATCAGGAGTGGATGAAAGCAGATATAGAGCATCTACTTAGAAGGGCTGGCAAGCCTATATATAGGAGGGATCTTGAGGAGGCTTTCTCCAAGGTAGAGATCTATGGGCATTCAAGTGAAATAGCCGATTTAGCTGTGAGAAGCATGGCTCAAATTGCTATAGTGAGCGGCGGTATAAACATACTCGCATCACTGGTTGCAAGACGCCTCGGGATTAGATATGTATATTCAAACATATTGGTGTTTGACGAAGAAGACACCCTAATCCCTGGAGGCATACCAGTGGTTGAACCTCTGAAGAAGGGCTATGTTGTTAGAAAGATCGCGAGGATCATGGGTATAGATCAGAGGAATAGCATCTATATAGGTGACTCGATCTGGGATTTCCCAGCCTTTCAAGAGGTGGGCACCCCCATCCTCTATAATGAGCAGGGGGACGAAGAGATCTTCAAAGAAGCTAGAAAACACGGCTTACCCCTAGATAGGATAGCAATTGCGAGGGATTCCGATGAGCTGCTCAAGATCCTCTATAGAGCTATTAGATAGTTTCAGCAAGGATCTAGCCGATATTAGGCCTAGATGGCGAGATACAGGACAAGACCCCTTATAACTGTTAGGAGGAAACCAGAGATCTTAAGTTCTACTATTGGTGTTTTATAGAAAGCTCTGCATATATAGATCCATCTACTCTGCCGGGATCTATAGATGTTATAATTTCACCTGCAAGATCATATATTTGATCTGCCTTCTCAAGGATCAGGGAATCGCTTGTCGCCACAACTCCTATTAAGTCTTCTAAACCTCTGCTCAGCTCTATGATCTTCTTATCGGCTCTATCGGCAAGGATCCCCTCTACGTTGAAGCCCGATTCCCTAAAGATCTTTTCTGCATTCTTCAATATCTCACCGCTCATCGGAGCAAGCCTATCCAATACAAGATATATCTTTACAGGCTTTACAGCGATCAGATGATCTCTTATTAGATCAATAGCCTCTAACGCCCTCTCCCTCCTACCCCTCCAATATCTAGAACCCCCCAGATCCCTTATAATCCCATCGTCGCATTTGTATAAACACTCTCCCTCCAGAAATGCTATTAATGTTGTGGAGACATTTAGGAGATCTATGAGTAGATTTGATCCCGATATTGTATCCCTCGACACAACGGATCTAAGCACCTTAGCCACATACTCATCCCTATGGACACATCTTAGAAGCAGAGATCTCTCAACTCTAGACATTCTATACCTAGTAACTACAATATTTAGGGATGAGCTAGCTGGGTAGCCTCTGTTAAGGAGATATTTATAGTCTCTAGCAGCCTCCACAATTCTAGAGCTACTCTCTATACATCCTCTTGAGAGCATCTCTTAAAACCCTTATAATAGAATCTGTGTCCCCCACCACTCTTGCAGATGCGTGGGTCTCGCTACCGCCTCCCCTTCCCCCCAGCTCCTGGGTTATATTTTTAATAAGCATATTTGCAGGGATCATCTGCGAGAGGCTCTTCGAGACAGATATCTCTAATAGATTCTCACCATGTGCTCTAACTACTAAAACCGCTACAAAGCCTTCCCTCTCACCGAGAATCTTTAACACTTCCCTAGCACCCTCGATTTCAGGGGGATCCACAATAAAATATAGCCTCATCCCACCTACGTTCTCAGCCCTTTCGAGAGCCTCAGATACCCTGCTGGAGACCCAGCTAGCCCTGTATTTCGAAAGTATATTTTCTAACCTCTCGAGATTCGAGGCTAGAGATCTAACCCTTTTAACTAGATCCCTATCGACTCTCCCACCAACAACACCTGAGATCTCCTCCAACATCCCCTCATAGAGGGATGCATGTTCAGAGGCCCTAGTACCAGCTACATATTCAAACCTCACCACGCCATCTGCTATTCTATCAACATTGACTATCTTGAAGCTACCTATCTCTCCTGTGTTCAGTAGGTGGGTTCCAAAGCATGCCTCCGCATCCCAATCCTCGATCTCAACGATCCTTAAAACCCTCTCCTGTAGAACGCCTCCCTGGTATATAGAGTAACCATAGCTCTTCTCCGCATCATATCTCTCCATATATTTAACCCTTACCGGTCTCCTCTCATCTATGATCCTGTTTACAAGCTCCTCGATCTTAGCTACTTCTTCACGCGATATAGATGTGTGGTGTGTTATATCGAGTCTCCCCTTCTCCTCACTCTTCTCAGCACCTGCCTGCCAAATATGCTCACCATAGATCCTTCTAAGGGCTCCTAGGAGAACATGTGTTGCTGTGTGGTGTCTCATTATCCTATACCTCCTCTCCCAATCTATATATCCAAACGCCTCGAAGCCCACAAGATCGCTTGGCACCGGCCTATCAAGCCTGTGCACAATCACATCCCCTACCTTAAACACATCTATAACCTTAGCCTCAAAACCATCTATAGAAATCCTGCCCGTATCGCTCCTCTGCCCACCCCCTGTTGGGTAAAAGCATGTCGATTCCAATACTAAGAGATCTCCCCTTACGCCTAAAACCCTGGATCTAAAACTCCTGAGATAGGGGTCTTCGTGGAACAGCCTTATGGTGGGCTTGAACCTAGAAACCCACTCAATGATCTCTCTGTCTATCTTCTCAACAACCTTGATCGGTGCTCTGGAGTGTCTCGAAGCAACTATTGAGTAGAAGTTATGGGGAATACTGACCTCTACACTCCTCTTCCTCAGCTCATCCTCGACTATCTCAGGCGGAATACCATGGCTATCATAGATCTCAACGAGATCCTCTAGCGATATGCCTCCCTTTAAATACCTGCTAACAATTGATGGTGCCCTTTTAATCGTCTCTCTATATCTTTCCTCCTCGAGTCTCGATACTTCCAAGATGTATGATCTGGATCTCGATAGCCTAGGATATATAGCTCCCCACCTCTCAACCTGAAGATCTACGAGTCTCTCCAGAGGAACATCGCTTCCAAGCCTCCTCAGGTTTCTTAGCGTCCTCCTGATCACAAGCCTAGCTAGATATCCCTCACCACTATTAGAAGGAACGATCCCGTCTCCAAGCATGAGGGCTATGGTCTTAGTATGATCTATTATGGAGTAGACATTAATAGCCCCCCAGAGCATGTTAGAAACATCGGATACCCCATACCCAGATTCCCTCGTGACTTCCTCAAAGAACTTATCTAGCGAGCCCGGATCCTCTGGATCTATCTTCCCAGCCTTTCTAGATGCAAGTTCTAGGAGATCCCTCGGTGGTTCAGAAACACCTAGAAGCTTGTGAAACTTTGAAACTAGATCTGCACCATAGACGGCATGAAAAGCTGTGGGGGTCTTCTGGGATAGCCAAGCAATCCTCTCGATACCATATCCTGTATCGACTATCTTTAGAGGCAACTCCACAAGGGAGCCATCATCCCTGACCTCGTATTGCATGAAAACCAGTGTAGCCACTTCCAAGCCTCCCACAGTTACCTCAACGCTGGGGCCCGCATTTCCACCCCCTTCCCACCAGCTCTCTTTAAATGTAAGCTCTTCATCTGGCACACCCATAAGATCTACGAAGAACCTCCTCGCATATTCAACTGTCTCATCCTTCCAGTATAGATATTTATCCCTATAGTTGAATGCATGGTGACCTCCCATCGTGAAGTTTGTCATATGCCTTCCAAAGGTTTTACCGACATTATCTATATCTTCTAACCTTATACATGGCTGGGCGATTACGAGGGGGTTGGCTGGGGGTGGGACTCTTCCTGATGTTACATGGGGCTGGAAAACTACTATTGATGCTATGGTTAGATATAGATCCTCTCTCCACCTAGCAACAACAGGCGCAGGCTCTATAACAACATGCCCCTCCTTCTCGAAGAAGCTTAGAAAGATTCTTAGGACATCCTCATAGCTGAGATTCCTCATCTTAATCGGTATATCGAAGAACCTATACTCTGAACAAGGTATGTCATTGCATATCTCATGAGAACCCCTACTCCAGAATGGCGTCCCACAGGATCTACATATAGCTCTTCTATAGCCATTGTCCAGAAAATATTTAAGCCTATACTCAGAGGGATCTCCTAGCTTCACCATTTCTTCAGCCTAGATATTAACAATACAGCGGGTATATATAGTCCAAAGAGTCTTATAGCTGAAACATTCCCATAATGGGAGATTCAAAAATCCTCAGCCCACTAATCTTAAATCTGAGGTTTTATGAAGCATAGATATAGCTGAAAGGGATTATAAATAGCTTATAGATCCTGAAGATCTTTGGAAAAGTCTTCAGAGACGGTTTCTAAATCACAGATAAAAGATTTTGGGCGATAAAAAGATCATTAAGGATAGATGGCTTTAGAAATCCCCTTTCACGGTATTATCATTATTTTTCCATCCCTCTCCTTCGAGAATAGGTTTGATAGAGCATCTACACCTTGTTCTAAGCTATATCTTCTCCAGATCTTGATCCTAAGTCTTCCTTCGTTAGCCATTTTCACTAGATCCAGCATCTCTCTTCTAGTACCTCCTGTGGAACCTATCACTCTGATCTGCTTTGAATAAAGCTCTCTAACAGAGATTCTCAGCTCGTCTCCTGTGAGAGCTCCGAAGGTCACTATTCTTCCGTTAACACCTAGGAGCCCTATGCTCTTAGACATGGTCTCAGATCCCAGGGGATCTACTACGACGTCTGCCATAGAGCCTCCAGAGATTCTCTCGACAGCCTCCCTAGCTCTATCCATATCCACTACCTCATCAGCACCGAGCTCTCTTAACCACTGCTTCCTAGATATAGCAACCACTCTAGCCCCTATCATCTTAGCTAGCTGTACAGCGAAGATACCTGTATTGCCTGAAGCTCCAACAACAACAACCAACTCACCTGGCGAAACCCCAGCTAGTCTTAGAGCGTGGTATGCTGTTAAAGCGCCGACAGATAGGCTTGCAGCGAGCTCCCACTCAATCTTATCGCCGATCTTAAATGCGTTTCTAGCAGGCACAACAGCGTATTCAGCATAGCCTCCATTTGTTACTATCCCTATTATACCCCCTGATCTGCACAACATCTCCTGGCCTGAGAGACACATTTCACATGATCCATCAAACACCCTGCTATATATTGCAACCCTATCCCCAGGCTTCAGATCCACTACATGATCCCCGACAGCCTCGACTATGCCGGCAAACTCCACACCAGGTATATGGGGAATGGGCTTGACATTTCTTATACCTACAACTGTGAAGTAATCCACGGGATTAACACTCGCAGCCCTAACCCTTACAAGAACATCGTGTGGCCCAGGCTTAGGAGTCTCAACATTAGCTAATCTTAGATTCTCCAATCCATTTCTATCAAATACAAGGGCCTTCAACTAAACCACCTGTCTTCCGTGAATATACATTAAATTAATCATTAATATATCTATATCATTGATTGGATCAAAGATGCTGGAGAGCATGCGAGGAATTTGTAGATAGTTAAAATATTTAAGAAGAGGGGCTTTGTTGAGACTGCTTATTAGATTTAGAGAGGTTGGCTTTTGAGGAGCAAGTTAGTTGGGCATCAGATATGGGATAACTGGAGAACTTTATTGGGGTGAGAGCGCATATTTACAACTGATCTAGCTAAATTTTAAGGATTTCAATACCTCTGACCCATGATCCAAAGGGATCTGCTAGGTTCTATTAAGCTGGTTAGCAATTTCTGCTAATCCAAAGATAGATAGAGCTATTATGAGACCACCTCTAACCTCTCTGGGTTTTCTCACTTTGAGATGATATAAGTTCTATTAGCACCGATAGAAGCTTCTCTGACGCTACAACCCGCCTCTCGAGGTTTGCGATGCTTCTGCTTATAGCTGGCATGTGGCGATTCTCAAGTTCCCTTTTAAGTTCATCGAGATCCCTGTTTATGTTATTAAGAACAACCTGGTATGCATCGATGAGGTTTCTTAGCCTTCTAATTTCTTCTGAAGTTTTTCTATATCGCTCCTCAATTTGGTGATGTGTTAGATAGCTATATGAGGCTATTGGGATGAATATTGAGGCGAAGAGGGCTATCAGGGATCTCTGATCACTTAGAATAACCCCCAGTATAGCTAAGCCCATGAACTCCCATGATATGAATAGCACTATTATCGCTACTATTGAGGATATAAGGGGTGGGACTAGCCACCTCATGCTACTACCAAGCCAACTTATACGCGAGGACTTATAAGCCCCTTGTTCCTAGAGCTGAGTAGATACATTATATAGGGCACGCCATTACCTATTACAATAAGCTGCGCCGATACAAGATGTAGTGGTAAGAAAATCCCTGGAGCCCATGCATAGTGGGAGGCCCTGTAGAGGAGTAGTAAGCCTAGAAGTGGCTGAGCTATGGAGGCTACTAATGCCATAAATACCCACGCATCTCTGCTTCTTCTCATGGCGAATGCTATATATGTTAAGATTATGGCTAGTGCTCCTGAGAGCACGTGGATCTTTAGGATCAAATCTATGTGGGAGGCTATTGAAAACGAGAACAAAGATCCTGGCAGGGGGTTCTGCGTTGTCTTAGTATATCCGAGCATATACGCTCCGAGGAAAGACGCTACAAGCCCCCATGCAGATGCACCTCTATGTATGATCATTGTAAGCCTCTTCTCAAACCCATACCTCTCTTTCCAACCCCTAGATAGAATTCCAACTAAGACTCCCACAGATCCTATTGTGAGCGTCGCCAACAAATTATTAATAGAATATATCAGCGATGCATACGGCTGCTCTATATACCCTCCAAGCGCGAATAGAATAGCCCTTCCGGTAAGGGCTGTTAGGGAGAGCAGAGCTATAGATGCGATAGATATGTAGAGAGCCCCCCTATATATACCCCCAACCCTTGCAATAGATAGGGTCAACACTGTGAGGAGAGGTGCCGCAACTACTGTTAAGATCCTGTGGAGTGGTTCTAGACTACCCTGGAGAAAGGCCCTTATAAGCTTAACAGGCTCTGAGGGCCACTCAATCCCTAGATCGAATCCCTGTCCAAGACCACTTACAAGACCTCCCACAAAGCTCAACAGGAGAAGCTCTATGAAAGTGACTAAAGATATTAGATAAACATATAGATCTTTGCTTCGGCTCAAAAACTCCCCCATGATATATTGCTAAAGCCACATATTATCCATTATTCGTATATAATAGCCATTATATTAGAAGCGATGCTTTGAAGATTATCCCCGCTAAAAAACAATATTCATATATGCCCCACCCACTACTAAGGTGGATACATCAGCTTAACATGAGTGCTGCTAGCCTCCTCCCTATGCTAAGGCGGGGCTTTATATATTGGCGAAAACTTTACTCCATAATTTCTATTAAAAACCCATTTGGATCCCTTATACCCATTGGAGCTCCACATACTAGCTCAACGGCCTCTCTCGAAACCCCTTTAGAGATCACACTCTCTAAAAGCCCCTTTCTCCTAAGGGCAAAGCTTCTAAGCCCTGAGCCGTCTATTGGCCTTGGTATTGGCCAGTTATTTACTGCAAGGTGGTGGTGATAATCTTCATATGCCAGGAATCGTGCCCCAAACCATATGCCTTTGATCTTCATTCCAAGCACCTCTGTATAGAATTTTTCTGCAGCCTCGGGACTTGACCCTCTTAGATGTATATGCCCTAATACAGTATCCCGCGTTACTCGAGGTTCAACCCCGGATCTTCTTCCATGGAGTATGAGATCCTCAATATCTAGCGGAAGTGTATCCATGGCTATAAAGCCCTTTTCATTCACTCTCCACGCCCTTCTATCCCTATCACTATATATCTCCACACCTATACCGTCGGGATCTCTTAGATATATTGCTTCGGAAACAAGATGATCTGCGTAACCCTCTATACTATCCCAGATCTTCAAGATCTTCTCGAGTATAGAGCCTAACACCGCTCTATTAGGCACTAGAATTGCTAGGTGATATATATAGTTCTCTTTATCTGCAGGTAGAACACCCTGATCTAAGTATATTAAACACTTATTGCTCGTAGGGGGTGAGAGACATATGCTGTTTCCGAGATCCTCTGTCTCGAAGCCCAGGATATCTCTATAGAATTGGAGGGAGGAATCAATGTCTTTAACAATTAGGTGAATATGATCTAATGGCCAGTTAGACTCCATGTGGACCCCCTATATATATGGAGAGAGGGGTCTCCCGATTCTCTTTATAAATATGTCCCTAGGATCTGCTAGGCTCTCGGCTATCTTCATAGCCCTGCTATGCTTACCAAACACCCTTTCAACGATCTCCATAGAGATCCTTCTAACTTCTCTCTCATCATATATACCCATGATATGTAGATATTCATGCAATATAACTACGAAGAGATATTCTGTAGAAGCCTCTGGACCCTCGATCTCTAGGTATCTTCTATAGGCCTCGGCATTGATTTTAATAACTCTCGATCCAAACTCCACATATCCCAGCACATCTCTTCTAGTCTTTACAAAGATAGCCTCGGCATCGCCGGGATCTCTTCCAAAGTAGTCTCTAACAGCTTTTCTAACGCTGGTGAGGATCGTCTCGAGATCCCTTGGCATATAGATTGGAGGTGGCATTGTGGGCCACTTATTATAATAGGTGGCTATAGAGTTAATAAGCAGCTGTCTTTAGATATTTCGCTTCCACTTTTATCAGGGGGTCTATCCCTGTTAGTATATGTATTGTGAGAATAAGTAGATGAAGATCCCAAGCAAGATTGTTAGGATCGCTGCAATATATGATGCCCAGAGATCTGGATCTCCTTTCCCTTCTAAGCTTCTACCGCTAACCTCTGATCTAGAGTCTACCAACATGATAGATGGCCTTAATATGTTTAGATAATAGTATACGGATATAACGCTTGCGGCAATCCCGACAACGGCTAGCCATGGGATCGACCCTATATATAGCCCACCTATATTCTGGGCTGCTGCCAGGAAGAGAAACAGCTTTCCCCAGAACCCTGGCAGGGGTGGGACGCCTATTAGGTTGAGTATATGCAGGGTTAGTGAGAAGGATAGCTTGGGATCGGCTCTCGCAACACCCCTTATCCCGTCTAGATCTAAAGTTCCCCTGATCCTCTTCATATAGTTTAGAGCAGCAAAGACACCGGATTTCCCGAGCGAGTATGCGATGGCGTGGAATGCAACTCCCAGCATGGCTAGTCTGAAGACATCCTGGCTATTCTGGGATAGAGAGATAACGGTAAGGCCTATGAATAGAAAGCCCATATGGGCTATCGAGCTGTATGCAAGGATTCTCTGGGCATTCGTCTGTGTTAGAGGTGTTATGCTACCTATAACCATGCTTGCAAACGACATGAAAGCCAATACTGGGAAGGCATTCAAAGCTGTTGGGCCGAGCAGCTTTAGAACCCATATAGCTAGTGCTAGAGCGCCCAGCTTTAGAGAGCCCGAGATCACAGCTACCACATATGGGGATGCAACCCCATATACATCTGGAACCCATGTGTGGGATGGTACAGCGCCCAGCTTGAAGCCTATGGCTATCGATATAAAGGCGATTGCTATAAACCCAATCGCCAGTGAAGCATTAGGAATCATATCACCGAAGGCGCTCCCCAGAACCGTATATGGGGATGAGAGAGCTATTCCAAGAACAAGCAACTGCGAAGCAAGACCCCCTACAATGGCGTATCTCACAGAGGCTTCAAGAGACTCTCTATCCCTTGCAAGGGCTATTGTGGCGAAGGTGGTTATTGAGAGCAGCGTCCAAGAGGCTATAGCTGCAACAGGATCCCTTGCCATCGATAGCATAATAGATGCTAAGACTCCCATTAGGATCATTGCTAGATATATATGTATACTATCAGTCGCCTCTAAAGGAATCGTTATAACGCCTATTAAAGCCCCTATCAGAATAGCTATTGATATGGGATACGCAATGCTATCCATATTGACTAGAAAGCCCGAGATAGATCCCGAGCTAATGCCCGGCTGTGGAGGGCTTATGAGAAGGATCACAAGAGCTATCACTATAGCTGAGATGGCCATATACTTAGACTCCCTAGCCCCTACACCGAGGAGCTCTGCTAGGGGTATAGATAGGGAGAAGCTTGCTAGGATCGGGAAGAGGAGGAATAGCTGATCAATTGGTAATATGCCCATATATATCACCTCCAGATCTGGAGAAGGATTAGGAATATGGCTCCAAGCACCATAACGATTAAATAGCTATTTATAATCCCTGGCTGGTAGGCCCTGAGGATTCTGCTGAATATGCTAAAGCCTCTGGGGATCACCGCATGGTAGATCCTATCGATAACGCCTCCTTCAAAATACCTGCCCAAAGATCTCACAGCCCCAGCACCTCCATCAACAAATATAGCATAGATGATCGAGTTTATATACCATCTATCATATAGAAATCTATTTATAGCAACTGCTATTGGATTGCCACGCATAGCTTCAAATAGATCTAGTCCGAACTTCCTGTACAAACCTATAGCTAGAAGGGAACCTGCTATAGCTATTGTAGAGGCTATAGCTAGAAGGTCAAGCCTATAGCTGATCTCAGGAGCGCCAAGACCCGTTCCTCTAAGGGAGATTGTGGAGAAGCCATTAATAGCCCAGCCCCACAGGATACCCATGATCGGAGTTGCCACTGCTAGGAGGAGATAGGGTATATACGCAACAGGATCCTCACCATGATCTCCATGGATCTCTCCCCCTACCCCCTTTACATGCACGTCTCTCTGAGGTACGAGATATAGTATCGAGATCATTCTAAGGGTATATATAGCTGTTAATAGGGAGGTTATCATAGCCAGTACTGCTGAAGCCGCATAGCCAGACTCTATCGCAGCATCTATTGTGAGATCCTTGCTCCAGAAGCCCGAGAAAGGCGGGATCGCCGCTAGCCCAAGCGATGCAAGGATCATCGACATCATGGTTACTCTGAGCTTTGCAGCTCTACCCACCATTTGATCTATATATCTGCTCCCCAGGCTGTGGATCAGGATCCCGGCTCCGAGGAATAGCGATGCCTTAAACACGGCGTGGCTCAGTAGATGTGATAGACCGGCCACTATTCCCAAGCCCGGCTCATGCGTCATACCTGCATAGGAGGCTGCCATGAACATATATCCTATCTGGGATGCTGTGGAGAATGCTAGTATCAGCTTCAGCTCCCTAGCAACGAGGGCCATAGTAGCCATCATAAATGCTGTGAAAACACCTATCCCACCAACCATTGCTAGGTAGTCCCTCACCTGGGATAAAGCTAGATCCCCTGCAATGCTTGATGCAGATAGGAATATGGGTACGAATCTCAGCATAAAATATACACCTGCCTTAACCATTGTAGCTGCATGAATCAATGCGGAAACGCTTGCAGGACCAGTCATAGCGGTTACAAGCCACTCGTGGAGGGGGAATTGAGCGCTCTTCGCCAGCGCCCCTAGCGTGAACATGAAGAGAAAGCCTGCTAGGATCCCCCTAGCAGCTAGATCGCCCATCATTGGGGCTAAACCACTATATAGATCTGGAATATATATTGTCCCTGTGATAAGCATGATCGATGTTAAACCCAGTATAAAGCCTATATCTGGAACCCCTGTCATAACTATTGCCCTAACACCTGCATGGCTTGGAGTGAACCACATGGGTTTTCCAAGTGCTTTCCTACCAGGATCCCCCACCCATGCATGCTCATCATCTCTATACCAGTGGCCTATAAGCGCGTATGAAGCTAGTGAGGTGCCTTCCCAGCCTATTAGCAGCATTATGAGGTTATCTGTCATTACAAGTAAAAGCATAGATCCTACGAAGAACGAGAAGAAAACCCAGTATCTATGCTCGCCATAGTCGCCCTTCATATAGCTCAGGCTATAGACCCCTATTAGGAATGATACCCAGGCAACCATTGCCGTTAATGTTAACGAAATCCCATCGAGATAGACGCCAAGATCTATATCTACGATCCCATTACGGAGAGGCATCTGGATCCAACTATATCTGGGGCTTACAACTATATCTCCAGATCCTATGAATGCTAGGATAGCTGGTATGGTTAGAATAGCGCTTACACCTATAGAGATAGCCCCTATATATGCAGATACCCTTTTATTCACAAGCCCTGCAAGCCCTGACAAAAAAGCGCCTATAAAGGGTGCACCCCATATTATGGGTAGCCATTCTATAGTGAGGGGCATGTGGATCACCTGAGCAAAATAGGTATTATAGATGCTACGGCGCTTGACAAGGGATTCACAATCAGAGACCCGAGGACAAGTATGGCTATAGATGCTAATGCAACAGCTGTTATAGATGTTACAGCCTCTAGAGGTGCCTCCGAGACCTCTCCACCCACCTCGCCGAGCTCGCCAAAGAATATTCTTTTCATAGTTATGAAGCTATAAGCTATCGTTAACCCGAAGCCCGCTATAGCTGCGACAACAACTAGAGCCACCATACCTGGGGATAGAGATGCTCCTCTAAATATGAGATCCGCTAGCCCCATCAGCACAAGGGCCTTAGATATGATCCCAATTGTCGGGGGCAGCCCGGAGATTGTTAGGAAGCCTAGAAGAGATGACATAGCTGTGTAGGGCATCCTAGATGCAAAGCCCCCCATCCTATATATGTTCCTCAACCCCCCAGCGCCAACTATTATGTTTCCGGCAGCCATGAAGAGAGAAGCCTTTCCAAGGGCGTGGGTGAGATAGTGGAGGAGGGCCCCAGCTATACCTGGAGGGCTCATGGTTGCTAGCCCTAGGAGCATATAGCCCATCTGGGATATGCTGCTATATGCTAGGAGTCTCTTGAAGTCCTCTTGATAAAGGGCTAAGACACCGCCATATATAATTGTTATGAGCGCCCAGGCTATGAGGTACCACTGATTAGCCTGCATCAACCCTGGATAGAGGATAACGAGGATCCTGTATATGCCAAGCCCCGCTAAACCTATAAGGTTCGGGCTTAGAAGAGCTGATACAGGTGTTGGGGCCTCGGCATGGGCATATGGGAGCCATATGTGGAAGCCAAATGCTGGGAGCTTTATCAGAAGGCCTATTAATATCAGGGCGAAGGATATATTCCTCAGAGCCTGATCCGCTATAGATCCTGAGCCTCCGACCGGGTATAGGCGATCACTAGTAACTGCTATATAGTCGAAGCTCCCAGTTGAAAGGCCATATATAAAGGAGCCTATGAGGAAGAGGAATGCGCCTGCATGTGTCCATATAAAGTAGAGGAAGGCTATCTTTATCCTATCCCCATATCCATATAATGCTATCAATATGAACGATGTTAGCAGCGACACCTCTAGGAAGAGGTAGAACTCAACTATATTGGTTGATAGCGCCACCCCCAGCATCGAGGCTGAGAATAATGTGTAGTTTAGATAGTAAACACCCCATGATCCTCCACCCAGCTCGTGGAATCTATGCTCCATATATGGTCTCGAATATATTGCGACTAGGATCGATACTACTAGAACCCCCACCACTACTGGAAGATTGAACTGATCTAGTATGAAGCCTATATATCCTATAGGGGGTCCCAGTCTTATAGGAGTATCGAGATATGGGATTCCTAGAAGGGATGCTATGAGAACTGCTATGGCGGAATATGTGAGGGAAAGCACAGAGATCATCATATGTATCCTAGGCGATGCCCTTGAAGATAGTGCGAGGGATACTAAGGAAGCCACAACGGGAACGGCTATTGAGCTTAGGAGTAGGTACATCTACCTCACCTCTCCTTCGTAACCAGCTCCTCTGTATCTATATCCCTAGCTACTCTGAATCTAACCACTCCGATCATTATAGAGAATATGAGCACGATCTCCGAAACAGCTAAGGCTATCGCAAAGATCACTATAGATACGAGGATTGGGACTGCTTGGGCGCCTCCTGAGAATGCTAAAAGATTTCCTAGAGAGAGTATTACGAGCACCACAGAGTTAAACATAACTTCTATCGATATAAGCATTCTAACCATGTTCCTGCTACTGAGTATCCCATAGACTGAGATGAGGAACAATATAGATGCTATAAATAGGAAGAGATTCATCTTCTACCCCTCCCCCTGGTTATGCTAACCGCTGCCATTAGAGCAACTGAGAGGGATAGGAATACTAGTAGAGCTGGGATCCAATAGCTCTGAGAGATATATCTACTTAGAAGTGAGTAGTCAGCCAGGCTAGGAGGTATAGGATGTGGATTCTCGGTTGATAGTGCTAGATAGAAGAGGGGTGAGGATGCAATAACAGCTGCTAAGAAGCTTCCAAGCCTGTTAATCCTTCTCTCCTGCACCTCCCTTATCATTGAAACACTCATTACTATGAAGAGCACTCCAGCACCTACATATATTATTATGTGGAGTATCGCTACAATAGCATATCCTAGGAGTGCTAGTAGAGCTGCAACTGTTAGACCAAGGAGTGATAGGTGTGCAGCACTATATACAAGATTTCTAGAAGCTATCACGAATATCGAGAAAACAACTGCTAGAAGCCCTAGGAGGGCTGTTATAAGCATATACAGATCTATACCCAGTATCTCCATATAGCATCACCTACCCTTCACAGGCTCATATATGAAGCCCCTTCTCTCATCAAACCTTATCTTCATCCTCATAGCCCCCTTACTGGGATCCCTCTCCCTAGGATCCTTTGTGAACTCCTCTATATTTGTCAACATATCTTCGTACCTATCATAGGCCATATCATGTATAGTTGTGGTGTCAAAAGCCTCTACAGGGCATATGTCGACGCAGTAGTAGCAGAATATACACCTCCCCCAGTTAATCACGGGTTTCTTCTTTTTCTGTGGATTCAAAACCATTCTAATGGCATCTGAGGGGCATATTATGTCACACAGAGAGCATCCTATACATACATCTTCGAGAAGCCTGAACATACCCCTATACCAGGGGGGCTGTTCAAGAACCTGCCTTGGATAGTCGACGGTGATTCTAATTGGTCTTACAAGATATTTAGCACCGGTGGCTAGAGCCTCTAGGTTCCTTAGCAAAGCTGGGCCTAGCTTCGGGATCTCGACTTTATAGTATCTATTCTTCTCAGGTGCTGCCATCTCAATAATAGATCCTAGATTCTTTCCGAGATCCCCACCCTCTACCTCCATCTAACCCACCCTCCATAGACAAGAGCTAATGACCATATGAGGGAAACAATTGAGAGACCGAGCACATATATCCAGCCAAGTCTGATGGCCTGGTCAAGCCTATACCTACCATAGATAGCCCTTAGAAACACCGCTACGAGACTTAACAGGGAGAGCTTAATTATAACCACTAGGCTGGGGGCTAGGAAGCCTAGGAGAAAGCCTTCACCTCCTTGAAGGGGTAGCCAGCCTCCTAGGAATACTAGGGAGAGTATTAGGGTGTATACATAGAGCTTTATATACGCAAGACCCATGGAGAGGCCGAACATAAGACCGCTATACTCTGTATATGGCCCTGCAACTATCTCCGTCTCTGCCTCTGAGATCTCGAATGGGAACCTCGATGTTGTTCTAAGCACGGCTATGAAGGATGCTATAAAGGCAAACGGGTTTAGGATCATGCCTGGGAGCATGTATTGCCTCTCAACGATCTCATAGAAGTCAAGGCTCCCGTAGATCACTGCCATAGATATTATAGATATTATCAGCGGTATCTCATAGGAAACTATTAGAAGGGCCTCTCTAAGAGAGCCTACGAAGGCGAACTTATTATCTGAAGCCCAGCCCATTATTACGATGAATATGGGCGCTAGCGATATTATAGCTATGACTACGAGCAAAGCTAGATCGCTATATAGTGGTGGGTGGATCGATGGCGATATTGGGATAAAGGCTATTGGGAGCATTGAGAACAATATAGCTAGGCCTGGGGATAATAGAAACGGGATCACATCGCTTCTCCTGGGGATTATAACTTCCTGGAAAGAAAACCTTATCAGGTCTGCGAAGCCCTGGAGAGCACCTCCTATTCTTCTCGAAACCCATAGAGGGCCATATCTAAGCTGGACGAGGGCTACTATCTTCCTCTCAGCCCATAACATTAGAGCGGCGATAACAACTACTAGTAGCAGGCCTGGATATATTATCATATATCCCAGCCCCACAACAGTTCTATATATGGTATCGTTGAAGCCGAGGATCTCTTTCAAGAGCATTACTAGAGGGAGCATCATCGATCAGCCTCTGGTGGGAAGTAATCTAGAGAACCATATATAGCTGGGAGATCTGCGAGCCTGTGCCCTGGGATCATGTATTTAAATAATATAACATTTCTATAGGATGGCGTTGTCCATCTAAACCTATAGGGTCTTGGAGAGCCGTCGCTCACGATATGGAATAGAGCCTCGCCCCTCCCAGCCTCAACCCTTGCCGTTGCCTCACCCTTGGGAGGCTTTAAACTGGCGAAGATCCCTGGAAACTTTACCCTTCTCGTCTCCTCATATATCTTCTTCATCAGCGGGTTGAACATCCTAGCTATTTGAGGGTGTATTATGTCTCCACTTGGCATCTTTTTAAGGGCATCCCTTATTATGTTTATACTCTGCTTTATCTCCTCGAACCTCACCAGGGTTCTAGCATATGCGTCCCCTTCCTCGGCCACGGGCACCATGAAGTCAAGCTCATCGTATGCTTCATAGGGATCTGCGACCCTAACATCGAAATCAACCCCAGATGCCCTTAGGTTAGGCCCTGTGATTCCGAGTTTAACTGCGTCATTCTTTCTAAGAACGCCTACCTCTCTCAGCCTATCCTCTATAACGGGGTTGTTGAGGAAGATCTTATACCAGTCTTTCAGTCTCCTCTCCATATATCTGAGAGCCTTTTCCACATTATCTGGAAAGCTCTGGGGCATATCCCTTCTAACACCTCCTGGGACTACATATGCATATGTTATCCTAGCCCCGCTCAGCTGGTTTGCGAGTTCTACAAAGAGCTCTCGATCTCCGAAGCCCCACATAAAACCTGTTGAGTGTCCTAAAAAGATGGCTAAGATCCCTATACCATATAGATGGCTAGCTATCCTTGTGAGCTCAGCCAGTATCGTCCTCAGATACTTAGCCCTCGGAGGGGGCTCTATGCCCATCAGCTTCTCAAGGGCGTTTATATAGCCTATAGTCATAGGGGTTGTGTCTAGTAAGCTTGGCCTCTCAACCAGGGGTATTGTCTTCATGTATATTCTATTCTCGCTCAGCTTCTCAATAGTTCTAAATACAAATCCTATGTCGGGATCGCATCTAACTATTATATCTCCATCAACCCAGACTCTGATCCTCATATGCCCAGATCCAGGATGTGTTGGGCCTATCTGGAGCTCTACCAGCCTCTCGCCTTCCTCAGTAACGCCTAGATCTCTAGTTTGTATCAGCTCCTTGCTTATCTCCTCAATAGCTATTGAGCTGGCAACCATTCTAACCACCTAAACACCTATTTCCAGGGCTCCTCAGCCTCCCCCGCCTTTCTAGTGGGGATCTCAAAATCTTTCCTCCCAGGCCAGAGACCCTCGAACTCCTCTGGGAGTAAAAGTCTCCTTAGATCTGGATGTCCCTCGAATACTATTCCAAACATCTCCCACGCCTCCCTCTCCTGGAACTCTGAGCTTGGCCATATCTGTGTGAGGGTGGGGGCTCTTGGATCCTTCCTATCTAGCTTAGATCTAAGTATCGCCATGATCCTCCTGAGACCCCTGCTATAGGATCCTATGTGAACCATGAGTTCTATAACCCCCTTATCGGGGTAATCCACACCTGTAAGGGATTTTACATGGTCGAAGCCGAGGCTGCTGAGTATCTTAGCCGCCTCGAGGATCCTCGATCTATCGACCTCGATATTAATAACCATGCTCCTCTTATCAGCCTCAACCTTTGTAGCAACCCCCTTTAAATGCTCTGAAAGCCTTGTAGCTAGCTCTTCAAGCGCCTTCCCAAGAGCTAGTCTCTGCTGCGATGCCTGCGGCTGCTGAGAAGCCATAGATCCTCCCTTCCTACTTTCTAGCGAACTCTACTTTCTCCAGCTTGAGGTTCTTCTCGATAAGCTCTAAATCATGCCTCGTTATCCCTCTGCTCTTTATCCTCTGCTGCAGCATGAGAATAGCTCTTGCAAGTGCCTCTGGTCTAGGCGGGCACCCAGGTATGTATATATCTACTGGTATGACCTCGTTGGCTCTAACAACGTTATAGCTATTCCAGAAGAGACCTCCATCTATGGCGCATGCACCCATAGCTATGACGAACTTTGGATCGACCATCTGCTCCCAGGTTATCCTGGCAACCCTAGCCATCTTCCTTGTGAGGGTGCCCTCAATAATTATTAGATTAGTCTGTCTCGGCGAAACAAAGGGTAGGGATCCATATCTCTCGAGATCGAATCTAGGGGCATAGGCAGCGCCCAACTCCACACCGCAGCAGCTTGTCATCAAATGCACAGGCCATAGAGAGAATGCATTGGCCCACTCAACTATATCTTTGATAGGCTTTCTCTCCATTAGCCATTTCAACACCTTCCTAGTGGTTAGATCTAGATCTCCTATAAAGACTAGTCCGCCCTCCATAAATCGATCACCCCAGCCTTTCTAAGAGCATAAACAAAAGATGGAATAATAAGCAGAGCGGAGAGGAGAATCAATATGAGGGAGTTCACAATAACACCAGCAATAGAAGATAGAGCTATGAATAGCACGAGGACTATATAAGATTCCATGGCTATGAATAGAAGTAGATATGGGTAGTACTGCATCAAGAAATAACCCCTACCCCTTCCAGAGGGTAGATTACCGCTCTCAAACCTCTCAAGCTTCGTGGGATAGTCTATAGGGGGAGACACGGCTCTACCAATAAGATAAGCCAGAAACGGAAGCACGAGGAAGAGAACCCCAGTCACAGTAATAACTATCACACCAGCAACATCCATTTAAACCTACCATCCAAAGTATAGACCGCTACCAAGCATATAAGCTTGGAAGTCAGTCAACAGAGATCGATCGTAACTTCTGTAACATATATTATATATTATAAAAACTACATTATTTTCTAAATTTTATTTCCAAGATGCTACACCTAATTCGAAGGTAAAAACACAAATAGCTATAGCGGATCTTCCAATTATAGTATTTAATGTAAACCTAATGGTAAACCTTATATAGGTCTACATATTTATATCACTATCGGGTGAGAATGTAGGCTATGTAACTGTCTCAGCTAAAATACCTAGAAAGTTGAAGGAGCTTATGGATAGATATGGAATTAAACCGGCCCCCATAATAAGAAGGGCTCTAGAGGAGGAGGTGAAGAAGCAGATCCTAATCGAGCTAGAAGATAAGCTGAAGGAGATACTCAACGAGATAGCCAATATCCCAGATGAGGAGGTGGTTGGCTTAATACGTGAAGATAGGGAGGGAAAATAAAGTTGTATCTATTGGATTCAAGCGCGATTATAAATCTAATAAAGCGAGGCGACCTAAAGGTTTTTGCGAGAGCACATACCTTAGATCTCGCATTATATGAAGCTCTTAACTCAATATGGAAGGAAGTATATTTAATTAAAAGAATTAAAGAAGAGGTTGGCTTAAAGCTCATAGAGATCATTAACAACATTTTCAGCGTAATAGAGGTACACAGCATAAAAGGATCTGAGAAAGAGGTCTTTGAATTATCTTTGAAGGAGAGGCTAACCATCTATGACGCATCCTATATCTATATAGCAATAAAAGAGAGGTTAATGCTAATAACAGACGATAAGAAATTAAGGGAGATAGCATTAAAGTACGTAAAAGTATTACCATCAATTGAAATAATTAAATGAGTTATTAGAGCATAGTTCTTTATATCTTATTATATCATTGTTTTTATATTTCGTGAAAATTTCAAACTTATCTTTCTCTCTAATCAGCGTTTCCCCCCATGGTATTTCTAATTATTTTATTTCATTATTTCTAATTCTGTGAGGGGGGTTAGCCCTCGGTGTGGGGTCAATAGCTTCACCCGCATCCCATGGGGCTCTGTAGAGAAGAGCGCTATGCTCCACCCATCTGATTTAAGGTATCTCAAGCCAATATTGATTGCACCTATGAAGAGTGGATTGCGATTCATTATGCTCTAGAGCGTAGCCGAGCGTCTCCTGGAGCATGCTTCTATAAGCCTCAACAATCTCTCTAAGAGATTCTCTGCCAAACCTATTAGCCAAGCCCTTTAGCACAACCGCTCTCCTAAGCGTCTTTAAGAGCTTCTCCATATCTCAAACAATTAAAAGCAATCAGCTGTATTTAAAATTTATCGTTTAACCAGAAACAGCCTTCGCAATGATCTTTTTCTCTTCTTAACAAGCTAGGCCATACAATATTTCTCTATGGAGGAGCAGCTGCCCTTAAAAGCTACAGCTACATACCATATTATAATATATATACCGAGGAATCTTTTTCTTGATCGCTATTTGCAGCTATTTTTTAGCCTTACATCAATATTTTCATGTAGAGCTAGAGGTATTTAATGGTTTTCCAGGCCTTATTATATATTGGCAAGAGATTTGGGTATAAAGGTTAAGAGGATCTATGAATCTCCGGAGCCCGATGACGGCTTAAGAATACTTGTTGAAAGGTTATGGCCTAGAGGTGTTAGGAAGGATGAAGCATCAATAGATCTCTGGATGAAGGAAATCGCTCCAAGCCATGAGCTGAGAAGGTGGTTCTCACATGATCCTGCAAAGTAGAAGGAGTTTAAGAGAAGATATTGGGAGGAGATAAAGTATAAGAAGGAGTTTGAGGAGCTCGTAAAGCTTACGAGAGAGAGGAATATAACGCTACTTCTCTCCACAAAATCGCTTAAATATAACAATGCTGTAGCCCTAAAGCAGTTTATAGAGGAGAGACTAGGTAGCGGCTAACACAACGTCTACCTCTATAATATTCAAAATATATTTCTTACCTCTAACCTCTAGAACCCTCCTACCCCCTCCAACTCTATATATCCTTGCTATGTTGCTGAAGTAGAAGCCAATGAGATCTGCTCCTGAAGGCTCTACTTCCTCGCCAACCTCTCTAACCTGGGCTGTAGCTACTACCCACTTTCCCGATGCAGCCGCGATCTTCATCATAGCTAGAATTCCTAGGAAGATCTCGTTGGCCCTTCGAGCAAATCCAACACTAGATCTATAGAGGGAATTCACGCTATCAATAGCGATCAGACTATAGCCTGATGCAGCAGCCCAAGACACCAGCTGGGCTAGATGAGGAAGACTATTGGCGAAGCCTATGCTTAGGTTAGGAAAATCAAGTATACCCATTTCCTCCATCCTCTCAACAACGATGCTCCCCTCCGTTGAGATATAAGCAGTACTCATACCGCTTCTAAGCGACTCCTTAACTATTTTTAACACGAGATTAGTCTTGCCAGAGGCGGGCTCACCATATACTATGAGGGGTTCACCCTCTACGAATAGATCCTCATCTAACTGGCGAAGGCCTGTTGTTGGCTTCATGAAGCTCTACATATTAATACGACCTCAACGATATATCTCTAACCCTCTCCTGCTTGTCCTTGATGAACATTAATTATCGCTGATATTAATTTGTTTGTGTTGCTTTGCTTCTTGACCCACAGGGTTTCTAGCTCTGTGGCATCGGGGCTTCCACCCCCCAAAGAGATCTTGGGATCTCTGTGGTTTCATTGGTGGCTGTTGAGCCCGCGGAAAGGGGCTTCCATCTATCCTAGATCCTGAGGCTCTATTAGGGCAGAGCCCCATCTAGAGCCTCGGTCTCGGGTGCTCCAAAGGTCATCGCTTCCCGAGGTATCCCAAGATCTAGCAGAGATATCACCTAATCATAAAAACAATTATGGATTAGATGCTCATAAGCTTAAGCTGGAGAACAAACGAATATAAAAGCATCCCTACTACCATGAAAAGGATACAGTCCAAACTAGAGGTGCAAAGGCTCGGGCATGTGAGACACAAGCTTATAAGTATATACTACATATTTTTAGTGGAGACCCTGGGCGGCACCCCCGAATGTCGAGGCGCCCACAGACCCCTTTTTATCTTTTCAAGATCTATCTCTGATAGCATCTACTTTATCAGCTTCTATGCTGAAAATATTTGGTGAAGAATCTTGAGCTACGATACATCAAAGACTAGGGGATATCTAAAATCCTTCGGTGTGAGTGTCTCTCTATTTGAGGAGGAGATGTTGAAGCTTATTGAGAGAGCCAACAATGAAGATCCTAGGAGGGTTTTGGAGGAGGCGGTGAAGCTGACAGAGAATCTTAATAAAAAGGTGTTGGAGATCGTGGAGCATGTGTTAAATATTGAGACAGAGCTTATGAAGAGACTGGTTGAAAGGGCTTTTGCCGGGGTAGGGGCACTTTCAAGGGCTGATCTTTATGAATGATATGGCTAAGATCTTGTGTGGATCTGATGATGATTGTCTTAGAGAGCTTGGAGAGGTGCTCAAGCTATATAGGGATCTCCATGGAGCTGGTGAAGATATAGATATCAGCGTGGATTTCGATCGAAAAGTGTTTCCTCTAATAAGCAGTATAAGCGATCCCAGACTCTTGGCCAAGGGCGTCATCAAGGTTATGAGAAGGCTCAATATAGAGATCGATGAGGATAGCGTGCTTAAATATATAACTGGGGAAGCCGGTATCGATGAAAGAGGCTCTATAGCATTATACATATATAGAAGGCTGTTCTATAGGGCTGTGAGGAAAAGGCTAGGAGATGTGATGTGGGATAGGGATAGATGCCCTATATGCGGTCTCGCACCAATAGCTGGCATAGCTAAGAAGGTCTCCCACGGCATATACGCTAGAACTGTTCTCGAACTTCGATGTCTTTGCGGCTATTCATGGGACTACGATCTATTTAGATGCCCAGCATGTGGCAATAGAGATAGAAATAAATTTGAGGTACTGATCCTCAGTGGAATTAATATCCATAAATGCATAGCATGTGGCCATATAGTGGGGGTGGTTAGCGACACACCATATATAGATAGGGAGCTAATACACATTGCAATTAGCTACATAATTATGAGAAACCTCGAGATTAGCCCTCCTTCAACGCTGAAGAACTGAACTAATAATCGCCGCTCAATATATTCTCAGTATCTTCGAAACAGTTTAAGCGATCTAGTCGATACCAACGATCCCTTGGTTATCTTATGCGATTTCTACATATAATGTTTTCTTATCAATAGAAAATCTATAACTATCTACATCTCCCTCTCCAAAGATCTTATAATCTCCTTACTTCTCATCAACAATATCCTTGTAAGCTCTCTAGCAGTATCTTCACTAGGTATCTTGCTCTTTATCCCTTCTGGATCAGGCCCATCGTATTGAAATTCTTGTAGTTGCAAGGCTAGCGCTGCCAGCTCTATGACCCCTCCCCGCCCTAAAAAGGGCGGGGTTTTTATGCTGGAGTCTCGGGTGTTAGCCCTCTGGTTGGGGATTAATGCCTCTATCCCCAAGATCATTGGGTTGGGGGAACACGCTAACGGGGTGCCCATCCGAGGCATCAACCCCTAAACCATCAAAGCATTATACATAGACCTCATCACGCCTTAGATGTCTACCTAGAAAGCTTAAAACACGTACATAACCCGCCCTAAAGGACGAGGCTTGCCCTGTTGTCATTCTGTTAGCTGGCATAACGGCTGCGATCCATTTATGCAATGGAATAGATCGCGAACCAACCCTTTTAAACCCCTTATACCTATCTTCGAGAAGCTTGAGGTTATTTAGGGCTAAATAGGATAGTAGTGACTTCCAAGCCTGGAAAGCTTTACCAGCAGCATTTCTCAAAAGACCCTCCTTTAGAAAAATCTCTGCTACATCTAGCTCTTTTAGGGCTTCCTCTGACCTTCTCTCCTGCCTTCAGGTCGTCATCTTGATCGTCGTTCCTTTCAGGCGGATCATTGTTCCCCCCATCTATTCGGGTTTACATTTGTCTTTGGGGGGCAGTCGGGGTGGCCAGAACTCCCCCAGGAGCCCATCATCCTGGGCTCCAAAAAATCAAAACCCTAGAAAGCTAATAAACCATAACCATCCCCACCCTGAAGGGCGAGGCTTTCAGTTGTAACCGTGCCACTGCTATCTCAGTTATATTGAGCCTTTTAATTTCCATCTTACATATCTAATATTCATCTCGCAGTTCCATTTTTAAATATTCCCCCCGTTCCCAGGTCTGGAATTATATGCGCCCTTCTAAGGAGATCTACTTCAGCAGCTAGAGCATCTGCTAGCAAAAACATATCCTCTGAAGGCCTATATACCCTGGCACCCGGATCCTCACATCTATATAGCTCCAAAGACATCCTCTGGAAAATATATTGTTTCTCCCAAGTATAGCTCGAATGATTGAAGATCAGCTGAACATCTTCTAGAGCGAGTCTCATAGTTTGATTTTTAATGCTTCTAACCTCTACTAGGTTCATATCTTATCCTCAGATCGAGGTCTTCAAGTACTATGTATCCCTCGTCCTCGCTAATAGGCTCTAGATAATATCTATCGTTTCTAATCAGTATGTGTATCTCTTTCTCACCAGTCTCCCTATCCTTCCAATATCCTGGTGGAGATAGTTTCTTCATGAATGGTGGTAGTTTACCTTATTTCCTTAGATCTAGTTGCTCGAAGAAGGCGTTCCAAGCCTAGTCATTCTTATTAACAACCTGGCCAGCATTAACACCGAGAACCTCTTTATATCTGTGGTAGTATTTCTTGTTGATCTCATCCCTTTCATTATTGTAAGCTCTCTATTGAAGAACACCCGCCTCTTCTCATAGCTAAGCTCATTCCACAGCCTAGCACATGCCAAGCCTATATCAAATAGCGTTTTTTGTTCATATCTATTCGGGAATAGCCTCAACCTAACTATTCTCTTATTGCTCCTCTTCCTCCTCTCTATTAGCTCTCTAAATGATTCCAGGGGTCGGGGTCTCTGGCGGGGGAATCTCCGAGGCGTGCCCGCCAGACATTCTACTAATACTTTTGCCCGCCAAGACCCTGGCCCCAACTAAATACCATGGCCAGAAGCTTAAAAACACCCCGCCCTAAAGAGCGAGGCTTGTCATTCGTTTTGTCAAGAACCCCCCTCATCTTCTCCAGCCTCTCTCTTCAGCTTTCTCTGCAAGAACTCAGAGAAGTTGATGCCAAGCCTCCAGGCTCTCTTGACTAATTCTCTCCCCATTTTCATGGAGATCGTAATATAACTACCTATTTCTTATCAATCACCAATAATTGATACAAGGGATGATCTTCGATGGAACTAAAGGGGATAAGTAAGTCTCGGGCTTTCCTAGCTTCCCACATGATTCTGCATAATGCTAACTAATACTAATAGATAGAGGGTAGATGAGGTAGTTATACATTAATTATCTCTAGAGTATAACACTATACTCTTGTTCAAGGCTCTGACATAGAAATCTCTATTTAATTCGAGAGCTTCTCTCAGCTCGTCTTCTGTTACGATTGTCACCTCTACGTCGACATCCTCTATATTATATACTATGAACCTGTCTATGCTGGCCTCAATATTGCTTGTTATAATTAGTAAGTCTATATCGCTGAGTCCTCTTACAAATTTTCCCTCGGCGAGGGAGCCTGCTAAGATGATTCTTAACGGTTTATAGCGATCTATTAGCTCATCGATAAGCCTCTCAAGATCTTCTATGAGATCCTTGAGATGGTTATTACTAGGGATCTCCTTCAAGGATCTTCTTAACAAGTTCTAACACCTCGCGAGCTATATTGATAGCTTCCTCTGCATCTTCTCTGGAATAGTGCTTGTGAGGCGGTAGCGAGGGCCATGCATTGGGGTATCTAGTTGGTATGTAATATCTGTCTAGCTTACCAGCAGCTCTAGCCAGACCATCTGGAAAATTGATCTTCGACAATGCCTCGTCTAAAAGGGCTTTAACACTATGAGTATGCCTATATACCCTAAGCTTCTTAATCAGCAAAGCTTTTAAACCCTTCTCTACAGGCTGATGAGAGTAGAAGCAGGCCTTGCTCCACTTCCCAACTCTAAATAGCTCTATAGCCGCCTCTAGATCGTCGATAGCCTCCTCCAGCCAGTCCCTATACCTCTCATAGCTCATAAAAACACCAAGGACTCTACACTAGTGACCATTTATTAAATACCAAAGACGCACTTATATAGCTTTACAAATAAAAGCCTCTTCCCCTAGGGGGTCATAAAACCCCAGGGATCTTCGAGGGCTCATAAGCAGTCGCCAGGCTCAATGAAAAGGCTGTTACTGGTTTGAAGTGTTTTGTAGCCCGATAAGTATATAAACCCTAAATCCTTGTAAATTTATTGGTGTCCCCGGGTTTCCGAGATCCGTAGGGCTTTGAAGCCCCTGGCAACAGGGGCTGAGCTACTGCGGTGAGGGGGCCCGGGGGTAGCGTAATGAACCACCCACCAAGTAATTACAACCGAAAGCCTCGTTCTTTAAGGTGGGGATGGTTATGGTTTATTAGCCTTCTAGGGTTTTGATCGTTTTGGAGGGGCTCTATTGCTTCTGGCGATGAGGGTTTGCTAACCATCTCGATAGGTGTGAGGGTTAGTCCCGAGCCTGCTGGCATAGAGCTCCTCAGGAGATATAATGTAGCTCTCAACTATGCAGTAAATAAGATTCTGAGACTGAATCTAAAGAAAATCGGAGAGATTCATAACGCTCTATATAGAGAACTCAAAGAATGGTTCGACCTCCCACCTAGAACAGCTATTGACTGCTACAGAGATGCTCTAGCCAATGCCAATGCTTGGAGGAATAATCCTAGGAAAGGGAGGAGACCTAGGGTTAGGAAGCTGAGCATGTTGTTACATCCAGGGCAGAGCTACTGGGTCAGAGACGGCTACGTAGAAATTGCAGGAGGGATAAAGCTTAGTATCATCGGATGGGATAGGAGGTATGATGGCTATGAGAATGGAGAGGCTAGGCTAGTCTATAGAGATGGAAAGATGATTCTGTGGATATCCAAGAAGATACCCAGGCCAGAGCCTTACAAGCCTAGAGATGTTATTGCTATTGATGTTAATGAGAGGAAGACAGTATATGGAGATGATAGGATAAACAAGGAGAGGGACACCAAGATCGGTGAAGCCCATAGATGGAAACTCCTAGCAGAGAGCCTCCAGAAGAGATACTCCTCTCCAAGGTATCCTGCATGGAGGAGAAGGGGGATCCTGAATAGAATAAGATCCTATCATAGGAAGGCTAGGAACATACTTGAGGACTGGGCTAGGAAAACATCTCTGAGGATCGTGGGGCTAGCTAAGAGGCTTGGATACGCAGTTGCTAGAGAGGATCTAACAGGATTGATAAATTCTCTGAGGAAGATCGAGAACAAGGATCACAGGAAAAAGCTCATAATAATGGGCTATAAGAGACTGGGGAAGTGGATTGATTGGAATGCTAAGAAGCAAGGGGTGCCATTAGCAATAGTAAATCCAAGTGGGACATCGTCTAAGTGTCCTAAATGTGATTCCAAGGGATTAAAAGAGGTTGATTATAGAAGGCTGAGATGCCCAAGATGTGGCTTTGAGGGAGATAGGGAGGTCATCGGAAAGCTAAACATAAGGAAGAGAGCATTGAAAAAGCTAAAGATCAAAGCAAATCCCGGGGGAGTTCTGGCCCCCCTCACTGCCCCCCAAATGACAGATGTAAACCCGAATAGATGGGGGGAACCAATGAACCGCCGGTAAGAGGGCTGGGGAACCCCCGCCCTTTCAAGGCGGGGAGGAGGTCAGAAGTCTTGGTGAGTGGTGAACGCTTGCTAGTATTTCCACTATACGCGTTTCGTCACCAATTATTGTCCCCATCCTTGGGATTTTAGCATGTATTATCTTATATATCTTCGATAGATCTTAGAAGGGTTACTTCCACCTCATCTCCCTCATCATATCCTTCTCTATTCTCTGGAACAACTAGGATTCCGTTGCCTTTTACCAGGGTGCTTAGTATTCCGCTTCCTGTAAGTGCTAGGGGATCTATATAGATCTTTCCATCTCTGCCTCTATATACCCTAACCCTCACATAGGATCTAGTGTTAACCGGTGTTGATATCCTCCTGGTGAGTATACCCTTGATAACTGGTCTCGGCTCCTCTCTACCACCGACCATGTAAAGTAGAACTGGCTTTGCCAGGGCCTCAAAACCTGTTATAGCTGCTACTGGGAAGCCGCTTAGCATTATCACAGGCTTACCCCTGATAATAGCTATGCTTGTGGGTCTCCCAGGCCTTATAGCGACTCCGTGGACCATATATTCTGGCTCAAGCCTCTTCACAGCCTCCACAGTATTATCAGAGGATCCCACAGATGCTCCTCCTATAGTGATCACAGCATCTCCCAGCTCTAGAGCCTTTGAAACTGCTCTATATATCTCCTCTCTATCATCTGGGACTATCCCCATATACTCGACATCGAACCCTAGTTGCCTGGCAAGCCCCTCTATGGCGAATCTAGTGCTGTTGATTACAAGGCCTTTATCTGCTAGATCTTCGAAGCTAGCGTTATCAACCTCAACAAGCTCGTTTCCCGTGCATATCAATGTTATTAACGGCCTATAAACACGGATCCTTGAGATCCCTATCGAGGCTATAACCCCTAGATCCCATGGGGCGAGTCTAGCACCTCTAGCAAGGATCTTCTCCCCAGCTCTCACATCCTCGCCTCTTCTAGATACGTTACCCATAGGAGGTACGGGTCTATAGATCTCTACAGCATCTCTATCGATTCTCTTCGTATGCTCATACATAACAACAGCATCAGCACCCCTCGGTAGGGGGGCTCCTGTCTGGATCTCGTATGTCTCGCCCTCACCTAGATCTTGGTTCACTTTCGAGCCGATCCTTATCACCCCCTTAACCCTTAGGATCGCGGGGGTATTTGGGGAGGCTCCAAATGTATCTCTACTCCTAACCGCATAGCCATCCACAACAGCTCTATCGAATGGAGGCACATCAACTGGTGACACTATATCCTCTGCCAGATATCTCCCCAGAGCCTCCGATAGGCTTGAGAGAACTATTCTAGGTGTGTGGGTAATCCTCTTGATAGCCTCTCTAGCAGCATCATCTACATTTGCAAGCTCTTTAAAGCCCTTTATATCCATGGGCTTCCTCAGCTAGATATCGCTGCCAGGGCTATTATGTGTGCTTCTATACCCCTCTATCCTCTTTACATGTGTAAGAGGTGTTAACCCACGCACCTTCTCACCCCTCCTGAAGTTAACCACGAGGGTTACACCAAGGGTTATAGCGGCTGTTATACCACTATATAGAGGGCCTCTCATCGAGATCGCGATCGGTATCCCAGCCCTAGCTATGGCTATGATCATGTCCGATGAGGCTCTCCCAGTAGTTATCACCACAGATCTATCGAATCTAAAGCCTTTCACAGCCCCAGCACCTATTATCTTTAAAATCGATGAGTGTCTACTACTATCATGTACTATTATTGCTCTACTCTCCTCCACATTGTATAGCCCGCTTGTATGGGATGCTATCCCCATAGATACTGATGAGGTCTTTAGATTGAAGTCGGAGAATATGTCTAGCAGAGTCTTCCACGGTACCCTGTATTTGGAGGAAACATATACCCCCTTTTCAGCTAGTATTGAGCAGTCCTCAATATAGATCTTGCGGATCTCAACATCCCTCTTCAGCTTAACATCTATTTTCTTCCCCTTAGGATTGATCTCTATTCCCTCTATATCTTCTATAGATGATATTATGCCATCCCTTATTAGGCTGCCTATCACAGCATATTCAACCCCTGAGGGCATTGTGAAGAGTGTCGTGTAGTGCTTATCATTAACAAATACCTCGAACCTTTCGTCAACAGCTATAAGAATGTCCATATAGCTATCCACACTCGGCTCTATCTCATAGTAGCTGATCCCGTAAATACCCATAACCATCTTATCACCACATTTATGGCTTGCCCACAGTCTTGTCAAAAAGAAATCATGGTTTGTTGAAAGGAAATTGTTATTCACCTGGAGTTTCTATCTCTCCTCGCACAGCTCTAGATCTTATATATCTTGGCATGTGCTTCTCAGCCCATTTCAAGGCAACTCTGCCATTTGTGAACATTGCTTTTAGTATCGTTATGTTAGCTGGATGTGCGACCGCGAAGATGTGGGCTAGCGTGAATAGTATGCTTAGATAGAAGCCTATGTCGTGAAGCAGGAGCATAATCCTATGCTGATCTGGAGTTAGATTTAGATAGATCATGGCAGCGCCGCTGCCTCCCACCAGGATAAACGCTACTATTAGCACTATGGTTAGGTATGAAACGAGGACATTGTGTCTCTCTAGATTTTCCTCCACATCCTTTGGCAGGGGCTTGCCGAGGACATAGTGGTTTAGCAGTGCTATAGCCTCTCTTATCTGCTGTTTTATAGGCTTCTTAAGAGGTTCGAAGGCAAGGATCTTCCTAGTTACAACCAGGTATATACCGTATACTATTAATAACGCCCCCCACAGAGGACCTGTGAATCTATGGATAGCCCTTGCAACCTCAACCCCTATAGTTACAGCCCCTGTCTCCTGGCTAAGCCCCACCATTGGTGCTAGGGGAACACCTATTGGATATACTACCCATGCAAATAACTCTATTGAGAGGAAAACAAGTCCGGTAAGAACTAATAGTGTGAAGAATATTAGCTGCAGGGTATGGGCTATCCTGGTCCCCATACTGAGGATCTCTATCTCCTTCTCCTCCCCCAAACCAGCCACCCGCCAGATCCAGCTATGTTATCTCCCTCCTCCCCCGCCCTTTCCATTACCTCCACTACCCTTTCCAGATTTCTTAGAGCCTCTGATCCTTCTAATCCTGTCCATACGCCAGGCAACAACGCCTAAGGCGAAGACAGCTGCCGATATAATGCCGAGGCCCGGTATGCTTATCGATTTCAGAGCCTCTCTAAGGGATTCAGTCTGAACCACAGCCTTCTCCGGAAACTGCTTGGGGAATACCTTAGAGGCCTTGTCGCTTGAGAGGGCGAATATCCATCTAACCCTCCCACCAACATAGCTATCGACATCGAGGCCATAGACCTTCTTTCCAGATGCCTCCATCTCCCTAGCCATCTTCACAGCATTCTCCATAGATGTGAATGTAAACACATTGGCCGGGCATACCTCGACACACGCCGGCGCCTTTCCATTCTGTATCCTGTCAACGCAGAATGTACACTTATAGTACTTCCCATCAGAGCCCCTCTTTGGAACATCATATGGACATGCATCCGCGCAGTATCCACAGCCTATGCACTCGCTGGCCTCTATAACCACGGCACCCTCAGGACTCACCTTTATAGCCCCCACAGGACATGCCCTAGCACATGGTGCAGCTGCGCAGTGAAGACAGTTATATGGTATGGGAACCATCTCCACCGCATCTGTTATCCTAATCGCTGCGCCTTCAAAACTTATCACCTTCTCCCTCGTAATCTCGTGGAACATCACCACCTTCCAGGCATTAGCCATGAGACCCTGTGGATTTGTGAATGTAGGGCTAAAGCTGGTCTGGGGAGGTGCTCTCCCATTCCATGTCTGGCACGCTACCTGGCATGCTCTGCAGCCTATGCAGCTATCTATATTGACCAGCACAGCTATACCACTATCCTTGCTGGGGAACTCCATCTTAACCATCTACCATCACCCCACCCTCCTTACAAAACCGATCCACGCCTTAGACTCCTGTATAGTTGTAACCACATCTCCTACATCTGGGTTGAGGAAGTTAGCCTGAGGCCCTGTGGTTCTTCCCTGGAAGCTGAAGGCCCATATCAGGTTAACCACCGGCAGATCCCTGTTATTAACCCTAACAACAGCCTCCCCCTTGGTCACAAAGGCCTTCAGCCTTATAGTCCCCCTAGCAGTGGCTATCTCAACATAGTCGCCTGGCTTTATACCTAGCTTTGATGCAAGGGGCTCCGGTATATATGCGAATGGCTCCGGCACAAGCTGTGAGAGCAAGGGCAGGTTCCTAGTCATAGCCCCGCTATGGAACATCTCAGTAAGCCTATTTGTTGTTAACACCACAAGCTCGCCTCTTTCCTTCAACTCACTCGGCACCAGGGCTAGTCCTACGGGCTTTCCAGCTGTGATATCGGGTTGTTCCTTGAGGACCATGAGGTTATATGGGTTAACCCAAGCTATCGTTGGGTATTTTATAGCTAACTCGGGATCCGGCGACTCAGCTGGCTCCGTGTGTATTGGGTAGCTGAAGTTATAGCCCGCATACCAGCCCTTCATATCATCTATAACCTTTAGCACGGCCTGCTTCATACTGCCAGTCTGACTATAGTACTGCTGAAGCTTAGACCTAAACTGCTCGTAGAGAGGCTTATACTTAGCCCAGCTATCGCCTGGGAAGAATGGTCTCTTAACAGCTGCCTTCATACTAGCTGTCTGCTCATCCCAGTAGAGGGTGTCGTTGGCCCATAGATACCTCATACCTGTGAGGGCTACAAACTCCAGGAACGATAGCATCTTCACAGCACCATCCTGGGCTGTGACAAAGCTCCTAGCCGGGAACTCTAGCTGCCCAGTTCTTATGAACTTCATAATATTAGCTCCTCCCCATAGATCTGAGATCCCGCTGAGCCTCCTCTTAAAGGCCCTAGGCTCCCAGAAGCTATGACCGGGTATGAATGCTGGTCTATACTCGCCCGTATACTCATCGATCCACTCACCGGTCTCTCCAGTCGCAACCCACTCCTTGCCGGCAGCTGTGAATCTATAGCTGGTTCCGAGGACAGCTACTAGGGAGTCGTAGTTATAGAGGAACCTTACATTCTGAGGCCATGACCAGCCCCAGTTCTTATACACCCCGAAGGCCTTGCTAAAGAGACCGTCTATCTCGCCCTCCTTTCTCAGCGTCGAGTTCCTCCTCATGGTTGTGAATTCATCTCTAACGGGGTTGTAGATCCCATCATATATAAGTGCCGAGTAGCTTATCTCCTTATTTATGATCCTAGGATTCACCTCAGCCTCTATGGGCCCTATCGGCGTTGCATTCCCCGTGCCCCCAGCATAGTTCCAAGATGCCCTTGGATCTATGATCCTCTCATATACATCTACAACCCTACCTCCTACCCTGAACTTTACCTTTTCAATGCCCTTGCCGTAAACCATGCTCGGCAGCTTTATAGCCCCGGCTCTATATAGGTAGTCAAAGAGCTTGACAACTATCCAGTAGTCGGGTCTAGAGATTCCTTTAGGCTCTAAAGCCTTGTAGCTCCACTGTATAACCCTGTTACCATCTGTCCTAGTACCCTCCTTCTCGGCGAAAGCCGCTGCTGGTAGGAGCACGTCTGCAAACCAAGCTGTCTCTGTCTCGAATATGTCGCTGACCACAAGGAGATCTAGAGATGCCAGGGCAGCCCATATGATCTTAGCATTGGGGTTGGTAACAGCTGGGTTCTCTCCAAACACAAGGGCAGCTCTTATCTCTTTATTCAGAGCCCTCCTCGGAAAGACAACCTCAGTACTGCCTGTTCCAAAGTGGAAGTCGCATATAACAGTGCCGTTGACGGGATCATCTTCGGGATCTGTTCCACAGAATAGACCCCAGAGAAGCTCAAACCTTCTCCACCCATAGAACTTGAACACCTGGAGAACCTTGTTAAGATCTGCCTGCCCCTTCTTAGCACTAGCCTGTAGAGCTGGGAAGGATTTTAAAGCCCATTCAGGAACCTCCCAGTTCCAGGCGTCGGGCATCCCCTGGAGCTTCCAGTCTTGGTAGAGCCTCACCTCGGCAGCGCTTGTTGGGTGTCCATGATAGCCTGGCAGAGCCTCTATCCCCGATCCCTGGACATCGTTTGCCCCCTGCACGTTGCTGTGCCCTCTGAATGGATGAGTGCCCCCTCCTGGGAAGCCCACGTTGCCTAGTAGGAGTTGCACTATCGCCGCGGCTCTTATAATGTTTATTGTGGCGTTGGTATGCTGTGTGAAGCCCATGGCCCACTGTATTATGCCATGCTTCTTATGGTTCGTAACTACTCCGCTCCTCTCAACATAGATCCTAGCAACAGTTCTCAGAAGGTCTACCGGCACACCCGAGATCCTTGAGACCTCCTCGGCGTTATACTGCGATACGAGATCCTTCAGCTCGTTTAGATCATCCTGAGTTATGTTCCACCTACTCATGAGCCTCTTAAACTCGTCAAGCTGATCTATAGGTGGATTTCTCTCGAAGAATGCATAGTATAGGATATAGAGGAGTATCGCTGTATCTGAACCAGATCTGAATGGAACCCATATGTCAGAAACCATCGCTGTTCTAGAGAGCCTTGGATCGAAGGTTATGAAGATGGTCCCCCTCTCCCTCTTACCCTTCCAGAAGTACCAGAATGAAAGCGGGTGATTCTCGGCGGGGCTTGAGAAGAAGAGAACCACATCAGCTAGAGCTACATCCTCTACACTAGCAGTCTCAGCACCCCAGCCATATGTGACGCCCAGGCTAGTCACTGTCGAGCTGTGGCACTTTCTAAACTGAGAATCCATGTTAGCTGTTCCTAAGAAGACTGCTAGCTTCTTTGTAAGGAATGCCTCTTCATTGAGAAGTATCGATGACCCTATTACCTGAACAGGAAGATATGATCCTATATAGTAGTAGCCGTCCTTCTGCTTAGGAGCCCCAGTCTTAGATCTCCAGTCCTCTAGAATAGCGGTTAGCTTCTCAGCAATATATCTGAATGCCTCGTCCCACGAAACAATCTTCCACCTAGGCGGATACTTCTTCACCACCGCTACAAGCTCATCCCAGCTTTTAGCACTCAGTATCTCCTCAACAGGCGGTTTCGGACCTGTCCTTATCATTGGATATAGAACTCTTAGATCGTTATCCACCAGCTGGAACGCCGCGTCGCCCTTAGGACAAAGAGCTCCCCAGTTAATATATGAATCTGGAGAACCCGATGTCCATATTATCTTATCACCCACCGTGTAGAAGTCAATGCTACAGCCCATAGAGCAGTAGGGACATATGGTCGGCGTTACCTTAGCCCTTATAACATCCGTCTTACCCCCTATCTCCCCGAGAGACCATCTAGCCTTCCAAGCCTTATAGGGGACCGGAGACTGGGCATCAACTATAGATGTAGCTGATAACGCCAAAGCAGCCGAGGCTATCGAGGCTAGCTTGAGAAAAGCCCTCCTAGATCTATCGACACCTCCGTCCCCACCCATTCCCTCACCCCGGAGGGCAGGATGAACATTCATCGCTTGGGGGCTTCCTATCCTCTGGTGATAGGATTATAGCGGCTGGCCTTCCTTTATCCCTCCTGCCCATGAGCTTCTTAAGAGTCAGGCAGGTGTAATCCTCAGTCTCCTCATGAATACTTGTTAGTCCATCTATGAACTCCGGAAGGAGAGCATATTCATTCATCAGATGTCTCTTAAGTCCTCAACCCTCTTCTGATAATCACTTGACAGTTTAACCACCACACAATATTTCTAAACAGCCTTATAAACTAGTAAGCTTAAATATACATTCATCTATATATGTTTTTAATTCAAATTAATTTAAATAAATCTAAATTATATTTATCGACTCACGTGAGACCGCTAAACATGCTCTCTAGAAGCATCCTTCCAACATATCTCTCAAAAATATTGTTGGAGTCCTCCAGAGCATATGCCGCAAACATGTAGACGCCTTTACTCAGATATAGTCTCACCTCGTCATAGGGATCCCCTGTTTTAAGGGTCCACCACAGACTCCCCCTAAGCCTCTCGTCAAGAGGGCTATCTACATCGCTTATGCTGTAGCTCCTACTTATATCAACATCACCGTCAAGCGGCCCCTCTGGGTATTTGGCTCCCTTATCTATATCCTCTCTCCTATTTATGTTAGCAATCATCATAGGATCGAAGTCATGTTTCTTCATATTGAGTAAATATATCTTAGGGACTCCCCTATGAAGATCTGCCAGCTTTGCTCTTCCATATCTTTTGAGAATCTCTAGAACCCCCTTTACAACAGAGCTTCTCATAGCAACTATAGCAGTTTCGACCAATCCATTCGGGAGGATCGGTGATGATGCATCATGTGTGGATAGCCTGGCTAGGAGTTCCCTTAGAAGATCAGCCCCTATATATGGCATATCCACGGGAATCGCTATTGCATGCTCATGAGGACATACACCTAGGGATGCTAAAAGGCCTGAGAGAGGCCCTACAAATCCTTCGACATCCTTTACGTAGATAGCATCGTCGAGAACTCCTCTATATATCTCGGCCCTTTCCGGGATTCCTGTGGAGACTATAATTATGTCTGAGACATTTAGGAGTAATTCATATATAATCCTTATCATAGGCTTCCCCTTAATGGGATATAGGGCCTTATCTACCCAAGGCTCGCCCGGGCGTTGGAACCTTCTCGACATACCCCCGCTAAGTATGATCCCACATATCCCCATCAGAGTCTCCCTCAGCTTTCAATTTTATAGTAGATCATGTGGTCTTCTATAGAGCTGGAAAAATGATCTCTCCGATATCCTTGGGAACTATATATCCTGGGATGGATGAGAGGATCTCTGCGAACTCGCTGCTTCTAAGTATCTCTAGAAATGCTTTAACAGCCTCTTTACCTATTCTCGCTTTTTGTACTAGGAAGTCATATTTCTCCCATCCAAGGGTTATAAAGTCTAGTCCATACATATGTGCCGCAGCCCTGATTCCGATCCCGGCATCAGCCCTTCCCTGGGCTATTGCTGCAGCAACAGCCGTGTGTGTTTTCGCCTCGTAGTAATAGCCCCTTATCCTCGAGACAAGCTCATCGAAGGCCATTCCCTCTTCCTTAGCTATTTCCCTTAGGATGCTGTCTAGAAGAATCCTTGTACCTGTGTTCCTGCCCCTATTAACAATTCTGAGGTTCTTCTCGATTATATCCCTCACATCTTTTATGCCATGGGGGTTTCCCTTGGGGACTATTATCCCTTGCTCCCTCATATAGCCTTTAATTAGATATGCATTATCAACTCCATATTTTTTTAGAAAGGGTATGTTATACTCCATGGTCTCGCTATCAACTAGATGTATTCCAGCTATATCGGCCTCGCCCCTTTTAATGGACATAATACCGCCGATCGAACCCACATATATGGTTTTAACCTTATAACCCCTCATAAGGGGTATGAGCCTGTCAAGCCCCAGATCGTGGCTGCCAACGATATATAGATCTGATGGCATATATGCTGGTGAGAAGAGATTCACATAGACATTCTCACCTTCTACTGCGAACTCAACATTCTCTGGAATGATTGTGTATCCATCGGCCTGAGCAACAGTAGATATAGCACCTGATTCGGATGGAAGTGGATAAGCAGCTATATAGCTCCCCACATCCACAAGGCTCACTGGGAGTAGCAGCCTCCTCCCCCTAGCACCCTCAACCCTCATAGCCAGCCTAGCCTTTATGACATACTTCTCCTCCGGTAGACATAGCATCCTCTTTATAAGGGGCTTAACTATTAGGTCGAATATCATGAGGGCAGAGCTTGGATAGCCGGGCAAGCCGATAACCAACTTCCCCTCACGAGAGATCGAGATCACGGTGGGCTTCCCAGGCTTCACCTTGAGGCCGTGAACCACAATGCCTGGAGGGCCTATATTGCTGAGCACCTTATATGTTATATCGGAAAGGCCGGCCGAGGTACCTCCTGACAGAATCACCATATCCCCTAACCCCAGCCCCTTTTCAACCATATCCCCGATCTCTTTTGGATCGTCCCCAGCTATTCCCAGAAGAAGAGGCTCGGCTCCAAGTCTCTTTAGGGCATGGCTTATTGTGTAGGAGTTAACATCATAGATCTTTCCAAACTCCAGAGGAGATCCAGGTGGGATGAGCTCCCTCCCAGTTGAAATCACCGCAACCCTCGGCCTTCTATACACCCTTATTCTTTTAACACCTACAGAGGCTAGAACACCAACCTCCCTCTCACCTATGACGGTGCATCTCCTGAGGACAAGCTCCCCCAACATTATATCAGATCCTGATGGCGCGATATTTTCTCCAGGAGTTACAGATCTATATACTATCACCTCATCCTCAGATCTCTTTGTATACTCAACCATCAAAACCGAGTCGGCGCCAGGCGGGATCGGAGCTCCTGTAGATATTTCAATAGCTTCTCCCTGGCCTATCGATATATATTTAGCATCCCCAGGATCTATCCTTCCAACCACCTTGAGGGATACTGGAGTTGTCTCACTAGCACCATATAGATCTTCGGATCTCACTGCATAGCCATCCATAGTAGATCTATCGAATGGCGGGACATCGATGCTCGAATATATATCCTCAGCCAGGACTCGCCCAAAACTATCCTCAATCGATACCTCCTCAATTCCTAAAGGCTTTATCGCAACATATTTTAAAACCCTCTCTATAGCCTCCTCAGGTGTTAGCAGCTCGTGAAATATTATCCTCTTATCCAGAGTAGCATCACCTCTAGATATAATGCGAATCTAGTGATATAAAAAGCTATTAGAGGATCTATCGTTAAACTTGTCCTATGCAGACAGGCTTGGAAGCCCAAATGGCAGTAGATATAGTATAGTTACCAGCACAATCCATATCAGGTCTACGAAATGCCAGTAGATAGTGACAGCCTCGGCAACGCCGTATCCCCTCTCGTTATTTGGAAGAGTCCCGTTATATGATCTTGCTATGAGTAGTGATATAGCTGTGAGACCCATGATCACGTGGAGCCCGTGGGTGCTTGTGAGACTATAGAATGTTGCTGAGAATACATTGAGCATCGGCGGCATCCCAGATCTTATGTACTCAACCACCTGCCCCGAGAGGAATATAGAGCCGAGGATCAGCGTCACAGTTGCTAAGCTCCTGAAGCTCTCAACATCCCCCCTCCTGAGATAGTTATATCCTATATGCATTGTTACACCACTGCTCAAAAGGATCACGGTGTTTATGAGGGGCACTAGCGTGTCTAGATGCGGTGTCCCTGGTGGAGGCCATGTTGGCGCTTTGTACCAGTAGTAGAAGTACGACGCTATCAGTGTGCCGAAGAGGAAGATCTCTGAGAATATTATGAGGGCAACAGCTAGAATTGGATCATGGCCTAAGGCGCCTAGCCTGAAGCTCCATGGCCTGAGATCTAGGAGACCGTGTGAAGCGCCATTGAGATGCCTATATCTAGCAAAGTACTCCGAGTAGGCCCAAGCTATACACATAGCTGCAAATATAGCCAGCGACAAAGCCCCCACAGCCCAGTCTCCCCACTTAAGTATGAACATCACACCCACTAGCGGCAGCGCTGAGAAAGCCCCTACTAGGGACATCCATGGGTGGGGGTTATAGTGTATCAGACCTGCACCATCTGTATGGGAAACCGGGTAGAAGTCTGGCTGGCCTATCCTAGCAGCTCCCCAGGGATCGTCTCTGTTCTTAACAGGCTTACCCCATATGAGGCCGTGGAGAAGAGCTATATATATCAACACGGTTCCCACAGCAAGTATCATGGAGCCTGCCGTTGCGAGTCTATGGAACTCCTCCATCCCTGGCAAAGGCGGTGGCTGGTAATATCTCCTCGGCATACCCAGATAGCCTAAGCTCAGCATTGATGTATATGTTATCGCGCCCCCTATTGTGTATAGGATCGCGCTCAGCCTTCCAAGCGTCTCGTTATACATCTTGCCAGCCATATATGGGAAGTAGTAGAAAAGTGCAGCAGCTATCGCCATGAATATGGCGTTAACTACGTAGTGGAAGTGGCCTAGGACGAAGTATGTGTCTTGGAAGGCAATATCTACCGGCACTACTGGGAAGAACACACCTGTTATACCCCCTATTATGAAGAACGCAAGGAACCCTAGAACATATAGCATTGGGGTTCTAAGCCATATCCTCGAGTTATATAGGCTAACAGTCCAGTTGAAAACCTTTATCCCAGAGGGTATAGCTACGGCCATCGTTGCTATCATAAATGGAACAGCAGCGGTTATTCCCAGGCCTACTGTGAACATGTGGTGGGCCCATACGAAGAAGCTCATAAGCGTTATCATAATCGAGGAAACGGCTATCGCTTTATAACCATATATAGGCCTTCTAGCCATTCTAGGCAGTATCTCAGATACTATTCCCATAGCTGGGAGGACAAGCACATATACCTCTGGATGGCCCATGAACCAGAATATATGCTGGTATAGAATGGCATCCCCACTATATCTGGGATCGAAGAATGGCATTCCGAGATTCCTCTCGAGAAAGATCATAGCCAGAACCATTCCAAATGGTGGTAGAGCATATAGTATTATTAGCTGGGCTCCTAGGAAAGCCCATACAAACAGAGGTAGCCTCGAGATCTTCAGGCTCGGATTTCTAAGCCTCATAACGGTTAGGAAGAAGTTAACAGCACCAAGTATAGAGGATATACCGGCTAGGAACAGGCTTAGAGCCCATAGATCCACAGCATAGCCTGGAAGCCTCACAGAAAGAGGCGCATAGCCAGTCCAGCCGATCTGGAGGTTCTGAGCATCTAAGAGGGTTAGCCACATTAGAACAGAGCTTGAGGAGAACATCCAGAAGCCAAGAGCATTTATCTTGGGCCAATAGAGATCCGGTGCGCCAACCATTTTAGGCAGTATATAGTTACCTATGCCAGCGAAGAAAGGCATAACCACGAAGAAGATCATCACTGTCCCGTGGAGGGTCACGATAGCGAGATATCTATTGGGATCAGTTACATCTATACCGGTGAGCTGCAGCCTTATCAAGAAGGCCGAGATACCGGCTAGCAGGAGATTTATCAAGGCCGCCGATATATACATAATACCTATATCAGTATGGTGAGTAGTTGTTAGAATACCCCTTAGACTCTTATAGAAAGGCCTCTCATGCTCCAAAACATCTCTCCCAGCTATAGGATGGCCGTGACTCATATGGACACCCACTTCTGACATTATTAGAGTGTGCCACCTTAAATACCCTTATATACCATTGCATAGATATGCATACGGTTGGGTTTGAATCTCATCGGACTTAGTATTTCTATTCAAACCCTCCTCTCCCAGCTTTATAGCACTGGACAAGATTTTCATCGATCTTCCACATCATCTGCCTAATCGGCTCTTGGCGATCCCAGTCGCTAGCTGTAGGGAATCCCGCACCCTGGGCTTTCCTTTACTTCTTGATAAAGCTTAGCAAACCTCGTCTTCTAAGGGGGAGCCCCTCTTAGGTCTCCATCCTATTCACATTGGAGGGCTTATAGAGAAGTTTACCGCTAAACCATTAACAGTTTCAGAAGGGCTCAAATATCGAAGGGCTCTTCCAAGGGCTGCCCTTAGGCTCTGTCTCGGGATTAGATTTTGCGGTTTTTATAAGTATTTAGCCTTCTAAAAATTGATCTATTAGTGCTAAACTTAATAGTCTACCGGCGAGTATATATATAGGGGCTATATATGGAGGGGGACAAGCAGAAGCAGAGAGGTAGAGTTCTCAAAGAGATCGACTATGTCATGTGGGCTCTATGTATTGTGGCTGTATTTCTTATCAGCATGTACGTCGGCTCGTGGGGGATTCTGAGAAGCCCAGATCTCTCACCGCAAACAAGGATAATAAATGCAGCTTACCAGATAACATATCTACTCGCTATGAGCGTTTTCAGTGTGTTTGCGGGAACACTTATATTCTTTGTAATTAAGTTCAGGGCTAGGGGTGAGGAGGCTGAGCTCTAGAGCTAGGGAACATGGTAGGGAGAGGATCCTCAGGATCTTCGAGATAGTAACTATAGTAGCCACATCAATAATCCTAGCATATCTAGCAGCAATCTCGATATGGGGTCTCGAAGTTCTCTGGGCTCCTAGCACGGAGGTTAAAGAACCATATACAGTAATAAGGGTCGAGGCTTTTCAGTTCGGCTGGAGATTTATATATCCAAACGGAACCACCTCTGTGGAAACGCTTTACCTTGAGAAGGGGAAGCTCTATAGGCTTGACATAACTAGCAGGGATGTGGCACACAGCTTCTTCGTCCCAGAGCTGGGCCTCAAAATGGACGCCATACCAGGCTATATAAACACTTTATGGGTGAAGGTAGATAAGCCGGGGCAATATGTTATAGTATGTGCGGAGCTCTGCGGCTTTGGCCACTATGCTATGATAGCATATATGGTGGTTCAGTAGATCCTATGAGATGTTTTTGAGCATAGCCTCTAGATCCATTATAAGTTTCTCAGGCTTCTCATAGCATTTCAATATATGGACAACGCCGAAGTCCCCTAGGGAATCATCTAGCACATATGTGAAGGGCCCATCAACGCCATAGACGGCTCTATAGACTTTCTCAACCCTTCTAACAAGATCTTCGAGAGAGGCTCCCGAGCTATGGCTTACAGGGAGCTCTAGATGAGCTTGGAAACAGATCTTCCCCTCGAAAGGCCCTATATCTATAGATGTATCTCCAATAACTACCCTCGCAGCATCCCCATGAGCCTCTATCTTATAGCCATATATCTTAACGATATCTGATATCCTCTGCATCCACGAGAGCTCTCCACCCTCGTGAACGTCTATATATTCATCGCTTAATTCCATATACAACGCCTCGTATATAATATCGCTACAAACCTTATTTGGAGCCTAGATTATATTTAGCCCGTTTTTGATCTTAAGTCCTCTGTCCTCTAATTATTGCATTTTTATTAGCGTCTCTATTATGCCCTCCCAGATCTTGTCTCCAACATGGTGAAGGCTTTTTATAGCCTTACCCCTTTTAACACTCGATATTTCCTCAGAGCTCATTAGAGCTCTGCCAACCGCTATGAAGGCCTTTCTCTGAGGCTCTCTAACACCTACTAGAGCTCCCTGGGGGAAATGTGATAGCTCTATAATACCTGGAGCCATTACATCTGCTCCGTTGAGGATCCTAGGGACAGCCCCCTGATCCACTGTTACATAGGGGATCTCACACACACCTCTATTAAGTAGATGTATTGCGGGTAGCTTCTCCCTAGTCTTTAGCTCAACCATAATAGGGATTTTATCAGCTATATATACAGCTGCCCCAGCATCCTCGATAAAAACTATATAGCCCTCTGAGAACTTCTCGACCGAGCACTTGAAAACCTCTCTAGATATTTTCAGCAGATCCTTAAGCTCCTTCTTGGATACTGGGTAGTAGTGTACCATATAGCTCACCAGCTATGATTCGGGCTTTACACCAGCCCTCCTTCTAAGTATTAGAAGGGCTAGGAGGGCTATTGATACTGCTTGTAGGATGAGCAATAGCGGTATATAGATCCCCTCGAGCATTGAGATCCTCGCCTCAATATTTACACTCCTAGCTATATTATCATCTACCCTAGCCCTTATAACACCTAGATCTGTTATCACCGTTGCAACATTCCCCTGTATATTTGCGACCCTCCCCACAATATCTCCAACAGATGTTCTCACCACCGCTAGATCTCCTGAGATGTTAACAACCCTAGCATTAAGATCGTCTACCCTAACTCTGAGAGCGCCTAGATCCGTGGATAGCATTGCTATATCGCCATCTAGCTTCGCTATGGAAACATTTATACTCCTGAGATCAAGCCTTAGGATGCCGAGGGAGGTGTTTATAAGGGCTACCCCGCTCTCAACAGCTATGAGCCTCGCACCTATAGAACTCAACATAGCCGATATATTGGTGAATCCCCCAGCTATCTGGCTTGATATGGCTGTGAGGAAGCTATTTGGAGCCACGAAAATGCTCTTAGATGCTATGATATAGCCATTCGTAGGATCGAAGATCTGGATCGATATGTTTCCGGAGGGGGGTGAATCTATATTAAGATATATCTTAAAAGACCCGCTTATATCGCTCCAAACCTCCTTATTAACTATTATAGACCCTATAGATATCCCTAGCCTCGCCTCTCTCGGGAACCCTCTCCCCTCTATAGCTACTATATTCGAGTAACCAGACTCTATGTTCTCAGGGGATATAGATATAGAAGGCCGATCCCTCTGGCCTATGAATGCTATGTATATATCTTGATTAAGCGCTGCATTCCTATATGCACCAGGAACAAATGCTAGAGAGCCTCTCCTACTATCAGTCCATACTATATATACATTGTCAGCAGATACAGCTACTCCGAAATAGTCCCCTATGAAGAAGGGGAGGCCATACATGGGGTTAACAGTTATATCGGTAACCCTTATATTCTTTGCAAATGTCTCTCCACCGTCTCTTGAATATGTATAGTATATGTCATACCCAACCCCACTTGGATCTAATCTCTTATCTCCCCAGGCTATGTGTATAGAGCCATCGCTCTTTCTAACTGCTATCATTGGGAAGAACTGCGTTGCGTAGCCATCATCATCATTGATCCTCTTAGGCTTACTCCAAGTCCTTCCACCATCCTTAGAGATCACAAGGAATATATCCCCCATATCAGGGCCTTCAGGGCCGTCCGGATCATCTTCATAGGCTATATATATTGTCCCATCAGGCCCCACAGCAGTTGCTGGTGTGGGGACTATCCATCTAAAGCCGAAGGGGCCTGAGTAGTATGGGAACCACCAATGTGTCTCAGCAGCTAACACGGGCTCTGAGAATGTTCTACCACCATCAACAGATCTAGCAACCCATATCCCCTGCACAACCCTTATGCCGTATATGCCTTTTTCGGCTTTGACTCCGAAGAAGCTTACATAGAGGATCCCCTTGGGATCTACAACTGGGTATGACCACTGGACAAGCACATCTGGATATTTACCCTCCCAGCTAACGTTGTATGGCCCTTCAAAGGTTCTACCCCCATCCCTAGAAACTATGATCTTTATACTTAGATTCACCTCAAAGAATCCTTTGAACTCGGTGTATGTTATATATATGTTATCCCTCAGGGGGTTCGATGGATCCGGGCCAACAGCGATCCAAGGCTTATCATAGAAAGCTGACGTACTATAGTTGAGAGCCCTCACAATATCCCACGTAGCACCTCCGTCTCTAGATATTGCGAGGGTTATTTCTGAAAACACGCCCACAGAGAGGTATGACAGATATATCGTTCCATCCCTGCCAGCTGCTAGGGAAGGATCGCTCAGAGAATCTCCATATGTTGGCACCATCCTGACAGGGCCCAGCCATGTTTTGCCTCCATCGAATGATCTATATACAGATATCCCAACAATGTAGTTAGGATCGCTATAATCATGGGCAGCAACAACTATGTTAGAGGGGTTAGCAGGGTTTACAGCTATTGAGGGCTCGTTCTCGAAGGGATAATAGTGGGGGGAATCCCTAGTAACCCTTATATTAGGACCAAAAATACTCTGTTCCGGCATAGACAGTCTCGGAGATTGGAGAATTGGGAGTGTAGATTGTAAGGGGGGGAAACCTGTATTCACCTTTCTACTGGATTCCTCGCTATTAAGCCTGAGCTTAGCTACACCAATCTCCTCCCTCATCAAAACACCCCCTGAGACAAGCTTCTTAACCGTCTCTGGCAGCGATAGCTTTTCAAAAAAGCCCGGGGTTCTTTCATCAGCATGTGATAGCCCTGCTGTCTCTAGAAGGCTTATAACTAGGAAGAAGATTATCAGAAACCCCAAACATATCCTTGATCCCATACAACATACCTCACAAGATACTAATGCTAGCAATCTTAAAACCCGACCCCTGATCTATTCTAGGGACGAGGCATATTGTCTATAGAGTGTTTCTGATTTAACGATACATATAAGCACTTTGTTTGCATAGTTATTCTAAGATTAAAATATAGAGCACTAACGATCCACTATATTATGAGATATAGATCCACCCCGGATAAGAGTCTCATGGAACTTAGGTGAAGCTGAACTTCTCTCTGTGAGAGGAGAAAGACCTTCATCTACACCCTACCTTAGACCTTTTCGTAATATACAGTCTTACCATATTGTCCATATTATCTGCCGCAAAAATAGATATACCATTTCTAATAAGGGATTTGACTACCTTATCGAGCTGCTCCTGCTCCATAACCCTTACTATGAGCACCAGAAACTTCTTAGAGCAAAGCTCTTTTGACACATCCTCTATAAAGCGCTCGCTAAACCTATCCATCCTTCTAACCTCTATAGCCTCGATCATATCCCCTCAACCCTATAACAGATCATCAGGCTCACATAGCCTTATCGATCATGCTCAGTTCTATAGTAGATCAGCTTTGTCTATTGTTTCTTATGTTTAGGTGGTATTTAAGCGAAGATTTAGCCGATCATGTATTTTATCTCTCACGAATTTCTTCATGAAGATTCATTAGAGTTTGACAGCAAATCTCTCTGTGAGCTCTGCGATACGTGTGAGGGACAAGCGGAACCCAGGATGCAGGGGATTCTCAACAGCTGTAGAGAACCCCGCCCTTCATCTGGAGATAGAGGATATAGAATCTATAAACGCCATCCCCACCCTGAAAGGTAAGGCTTTCAGTTATATGGCGATTAAATGGGGTTCTGAGGGTTGTGAAGCCATGAGAAGAGGCTTGAATAAAAGTATCAAGCCCGATAAAACCTGAAGTCTCTAAGGGTCCAGCTTTCCAGGATGGAGACTGACCTCCTTCCCGCCCTGAAAGGGCGAGGCTTTCAGTTGTAAAATAAGGCGCATAGCTTTTAAGCTGGCACCTCATGTTAGAACATGTGGCTATTATGTTTCCCTTGCCTTTTTTAGCTAGATCTATGGGGCTTCTAAGTAGTAAGGCAATAAGTAATACTAATTCAAAAGGCAGGAGGATCTGGGAGGGTATTCTTAGTCGGCTTGCAATATATAGGGAGGAGGTTCTGCTTAACCTAGCGACCCTATGCTTTTTCCTCACCATCCATAGCGTTGCTCCATACATCTCACAATACGCTGTTGAGCTGGGTGCTACAGAAGCTATGATAGCTCTTCTAGGACCCTTCTTTGCTGCATCTGCTATGTCCTTCAGGCTAGTCTCAGGCATCCTGGCCGATAGAGGCTGGACCCAGAGTCTTTTAGCATCTGGGGCTGCCATATCAGCTATAGCCCAGGCTATATATTTCATATCCACTAATATGGAGACCTTGTATGTTGGTAGATTTGTCCAGGGGGTCGCTGCGGCGATATTTATGCCGGCTTCTTTCCAAGCAGCAGCGATCGGCAATATAGAAAGGGTTATAAGCTCCCTTGCGTGGAGAAACACTGTTGTGGGTATCTCCTTCGCTGTGGGGCCAGCCCTCGGAGGATATATCTCTCAGCATCTAGGCTATAGGGCTCTTTTTGCATACTCCATAGCTCTTGGAGCGATATCAGCGATCTTTGTGTTGTTTATAAGGGATAATAGATTCGCACGTAACGTCGAGCGTGAGGAGAAGCAGCAATCCAATGGTGCGTGGTTTTTAAGTGGGAACTTCCTAGCCGCTCTCACATCTCTACTCCTCTACAGCTCCTCCTATATGTGTTTAACACTCTTTTTACCAGCATACCATAAGCAGGCAGGGCTCGGAGTCTCTATAATAGCTATCTATTTCACATTAATGGCTGGGTTTAACCTCTTATCTAGATTGACATTTAGATATATGCTGAAAATTTTATCTATAGAAGGTACTGCAATGCTAGGTATAGTATTGGTTTCCATCGGCTATCTAGCGATCTCCTTAGATCCTCTTTCAACAAGCATAATATATTATGGGATAGCAGCAGGCATAGGTGCTGGGCTAGCGATACCATCACTACAAGTTATAGCTATAACGGGGATCCCTCAGGGGCGTAGGGGACTAGCTTCTGCAATATATACAGCGATGTTCGATCTAGGAAATCTCGTAGGCCCTGTAATAGCGTCTGCTCTCACAAATACGTATAGGGATATGATCTCTGTGGGAGGGTATTTAACTATAGCTTCTGCAGCACCTATAGCAATGATCACAGCCAGGGGCACCTTGATAGGTAGATCGCTTCGACAGTAGACGAAAAAAGCCACAGCAAAGCCCTATAAGAGCTCTAAATATAATATTCATATGGTGCTGGGCCCGTAGCTCAGCCCGGTAGAGCGGCGGGCTCTTAACCCGTAGACCAGAGAAAGCTGGGCGGAAGTCCCGGGTTCAAATCCCGGCGGGCCCGCCACATATCCTTAATAGAGTTTCCACCTGATCTCTCACATCTGAGAGTCTCGCCATTTAACGTGGGAGGGGGTCAGAATTTTCTACGTAGGTCTCTGGGGGACTACCACAGCCTTTACAGACCCTGATGGTGTTGGTATTGTTAGGAGCTTTATCTTGGCTATCTCTACCTTTCTTATAGGATATATCTTCTTAGCCTCTTGGAAGATCTTATTCTGAATCTCCCCCAGAGACGCTTTTATAAATTCATCTAGTGTTTTCTCCGATGCCTCTTTAGTTAATATGTCGAACATTATTTTTCTGATAGCCCTTTTCTGAGAGGTCTTACATCTATATGTTGTGAAGGTAACAGATGTAACCCTTATTCCATAGCCGTCCTTTGTGGTGAGGTTTATTATACCAGCTACCTTGCTGCTCTTCCTCCTAGTAAGACTTCTGAGATAGTCCCTAGCCAGCTCTAGCATCTTAAACCTCGTTATAGCCCTATCACCGTCAACGCCTATCACCTGGAACTTGAATCTTATGTGGAGCTGCGATATATCCCCTGTAAGCTCGTACATGGTAACCTCAACTGTTCTACCAATTACCTTCCAATCCTCATCCGCGGGTATGGTGCCTATCTCTACCTCGCCGAAGAGGGGTGGAGCTACAACTACATACCACTTCTTATATTTCCACTTCTCCCTACCAGGGATCCTTGCTCTTGACAATCCTAGCACCAGCTATATCTATATATGGCTGGCTACTTAAAAATATAAATACCCTATGTAGCCTATGTAGGTAAGATCTAGCTATAGCTGATAACTAGACTAGCCACCTCCCTTTTTGAAACAAGATATAGCCCTCTATCAGTAATCCTAATCTCAGGGATAACTGTTAGGCTCAGAAGCTGTATCTCCAGCAAGATATCTTCTGGCTTTTCAAAACCCCTCTCTTCGAGAGCTCTAAACAATTTATCTAGATCATCTACGACCTCTAAATATCTCTTCCTAGACATTAGCCCCGCTACCCCCAGCTCCACCAACGCTTCTACCCTGCCTCTAAAGGCTAACGAAATCCCCCCACCGCTATCCACTATCGCCTTCACAGCTGTCATTATATCGTCTAGCGAGCTTCCAACAGCTATTATGTTGTGGCTATCATGTGAAACTGTTGATGCTATTGCCCCATCTAGCTCTATACCCTCTAACAATGCTGTGTAGCTTCTGCTGGCACCATATCTATTTATAGATGTTACATATAGGAGCTTGCTGTTTGAAGTCTCCTTAACAACATCTACCCCACATGATATTACTTCTCTCCCCTCCTTGGTTAGGGTTGTGCCGTGAATTGGCTTTATAACCCTTACCAGGGCCTCTCTACAGTTCCTCTGTATCTCTAGAGAGATCTTCGGCGGCCATATGATCTTCACCGTATTGGAAACGCTGCTTGGTATCTCGCTAGAATCCTCTTTGAGCATGGCTATATATCTATAGCCGCTCGCTACGAGAACACCGTCTATATAGACATCCTTTATCCTAACCCTATCGAGATCTTCTATAATAACCAAATCCGCGTATCTCCCAGGTGCTATGGATCCCATCCACCTATGCATACCATAGAGAAGGGCTGGAGCCAATGTAACACTGGCTATAGCCTTCACAGGGTCCACACCAAGCTCTATAGCTCTCCTAATAGCTCTGTCAAGATGACCCTCTCTCAATATATGCAGGGCATGGATATCATCTGTGGCAACTGGGATCAGAGGTGAGTAGTCCTGGATAGCTCTATAGAGTCTCTCAAGATCCCTCCAGCTGGAACCATATCTAACAATAGGGATAATCCCTTTGGACAGCCTCTCTATAAGCTCACCCCATTCTGTGACCTCGTGATCGTTTCCAATTGCTAGGGAGGCATAGACATCTAGATCCTCACCACTCAAGCCAGCAGCATGGCCCTGCACAATCTTTGCCATGGAGAGTTTCGAGGCATATTCTATAAACCTTTCATCTCCATCAAGCAGAGATCCTATATCCATAACCTCGCCAACCCCTGAGAAGTGATCCATCTTATCGATAACCTCGTCATATCTTAGCAGGGCACCGCCAACTTCTGGGGCTCTTAGGCTTGCAGGCACGTTGGGGGGTATTAATAGAAAGGCTTTGAGGGGTGTTTTAGACAGCTCATTAGCCATATATCTAAGCCCCTCGAAACCAGCTACATTAGCTATTTCATGAGGATCTGCGAAAACAGCTGTGGTACCCCTAGATATAACAGCTTTGGAGAATTCAGAGGGTCTTAGAAAGGTGCTCTCAATATGTGTGTGGGCATCTATGAAGCCCGGAGATACTATAGATCCCCTGAGATCTATGATCTTAGTGCTGGGGCCCCTAGATCTTGCACACCTGCCAACACACGATATAATTCTACCTCTAACTGCTATTTCGATCCCTTCGACGATCTCTCTTCTCCACACATCGATAATTGAAGCGTTGACAAACATTATATCTGATGGCTCAAGGCCTAGAGAGGTTCTTACAGCAGAAGCTAACTCCTCCGGAGAAGGTCTAACATCGATCACTACTGGCAAAACATACCCTCTAAATTCATTATATAGATAATGCTTAAAAATATATAAGTCTAGAGCGATAGATATATAGAGGAATATTCAATTCCAAGGTAAAAAGATGGTATTATTACAATAGACTCCTTAAAAGCTATGAGAAGAAGATCTATGGGAGGATGTCTTGGAACAAGAAGATCCTATAGAGTTGGTGAGAAAAACCATCGAGTTATATTTGAATAGAAAATGTAGGGATATTCTCGACTATATATCGATAACAGGGCAGAAAAAAGTTAGAATATCTCTCTATGCCCTATTCATACTATATCAGTCCACAGAACAATACCCTAGACTCATGGATGCGTTGGGAGAGGCCCTGAAAAGATCTCCAGATCTCTTGGGTAGTATGGGGTTTAGATTAGAAAGAGATGAGATTGAAGAATTCCTTATAATAAATAGAGAGAATATTGAAGAGCTCTGCAGAAAATATCTAATCTCCTCCCCGTCCTAGAGGGCAAAGGTTCTCCTTAGAGCAGGGAGATTTAGGCTATATCCCCTTTGAAAGAGTTTAGCCCTGAGCCGGGTCTCCAGCCTACCACCCTATTCCTCTCTTCGAAGAGCTAAGAGCTATTATTATGGCCGCGAAGGCATGTGTGTTTAACCTCTTCATATCTATTATTATATATCATTTGAGTTTTTATCCTGAGGTTTACAAAGTTATCTTCATCTAAGAATACAAGAGAGCATAAGACGCCTAAAATATATCTCTGCCTTAGAGGGCTAGGCTTTTTAGATACAATTCCTCACTATATTTTAAAATTTTAAAAGTACATAAATGAGCTGTTAGGGAGAGATAACTTGTGAGAGGATCTTTGCTCTACGGTTCATAAGATCTTGGTAGGCCGAGTATGTTATGATCTATATATGCTAACACGAGGTTCTGATTCACTGGAGCCACCTTATAAAGCCTTATCTCCCTAAGTTTCCTCTCTATCCCTATTTCCCAGGCATATCCATAGCCGCCAAAGGTATCTATCGCCACGTTAGCGGCTTCCCAAGCAACCTCTGTTGAGTAGTATTTAGATGTGTTTGAATATAACCCTATTATCTTCTCCTCAGCATTTTCATCTATGACTCTCGCAGCTCTATGAAGGATCTCGTCTGCTGCGAGCATCTCTATATATATATAGAGGATATGGGAAATTGGACCCCCTGGTAGCTCCCAATAGGTTTTCCAAACACAACCCTTTTAGAGGCATATTCAACACTCCTCCTAATCAAATATCTAGCACTCCCAATAAGGTCTGCAGAGATTATCACTCTCTCTGTGTTTAGGGCGCGTAAGAGATATCTAAAGCCCTTCCCCTCTTCACCTACTAGGTTCTCTACAGATACTTCGAGGTTGTTTATAATGATCTCGTATACAGGGCCTAGCGCCATAACCTTGATCCTCCTGCTCTCTATATTCCTAGCATCTCTGAGATCTACTAGGAAGAGACTTATACCATCATATCTCCTCTCAGGATTATAGGTAGAGGTTCTCGCCACTAGAAACATTAAATCCGACTCTCTAAACCTAGATATGAAGATCTTCCTACCATTAATCACATACCTACTGCCCTCCTTCTTAGCATATGTAGAGATCCTAGCGGTGTCCAAGCCTACCTCAGGCTCTGTAACCGCAAATGCCAGCAGCCTCAACCTACCGTTGAGAAGCAGATGGTGGTTCATAGTCTTTCATGTTCGATGATCTCAAGGCTCTCCACCATCTGCTGAGAAACGGTATGTACTATCCTATGGAGATCATTGTTAGATACGGGTCTAAGAGTCTCAAGGAGAAATACTTGCCAGAGATAGCTAGGGTAGGGATCCGGGGAGTGTTGGGAGGGTATCCCTCAAGCTCTCAGGAGTCCAAGATCCCGAGCATGCTCTCTACCTATGTGTGGAGCTTGCGAGGGCTGTGAAGCCCTGAGGCTGGGGAGAAAATACGAGCAGGACAAGCCACTATCTATATACTATCTATATAGAGATAATACCTACTTATATCTCACTCATATTTCACTCGTATCTCAGCGCCCTAACAGGGTCCATCCTAGACGCGCGCCACGCAGGGTAGAAGCCGGCTACCATGCTCACTAGGATAGCTATAGCATATGCTATCACAACCATGTCCAACGGTATCACCGGTGTATATGAGAGGTTTACTTGCTGCCCTCCGAAACCAGGCCCACCAGGGCTTGGGCCAGGGCCTCTGGGCTGCGGTGTTCTGAGAAATGAGTAGCTCAATATCTGTGGAAGAATGTTGGCTCCTATGATCCCTATAACTATCCCTATTAACCCCCCTATGATCCCTATTAGTGATGATTCCGCAATATAGAGTAGCAGTACATCTCTATTCTTAAATCCAATGGCCTTCATAACACCAATCTCTCTCGTCCTCTCTAAAACAGTTATCATTAAGATGTTCATAGTCCCCAGCCCCGCAACGCTGAGGGATATCCCGGCTATTGATGCTAGGAGCAATCCAAATTGCCCTATAATGTTTGACACCGCTTCACTTAGCTGTTGGACAGCGAGGATCTGGAGATTGTTTCCATACATAGTGTTAATAATGCTTGTGACATCATTAACACTATTCACATCATTTGCCTTGAGTATCAACATTCCATAGGTTCTTCTATTGAGGATCTTCATGAGCTGGTCCAAGGGGATCATTATGGAGTTATCTGGGGATATAAAGGGGGTAGATCCGTATTGAGCTAGTATCCCCACAACCTGGAGCTGGATCCTCTGTCTGAAGTTTCCAAAACCTATCTCAACTAAGAGAGGCTGCCCAGTATATATAGCCTGGGAGCCGCCTTGCTCTGGCGGGAAGGCTATGGAGTACCCAACAAGGGCTACTGGAACTGGGTTATCTGGGTATATAGTTCCATCGAGAATCTTAATATCTCCGAGGAGCGCTACAAGATCCGTGCTCCTAATACCGAGAAGAGTTACCTGGGCCTGTTGTCCAGATCTATATATGGTACCCGAAATCTGTATCACAGGTATCACTTTTGTAACCCCTTGGAGCTCCGAAAGTCTCAATACATCCGCTTGCGTTATTTGGTAGCCCCTGGGCATTAGAATAATTGTTGAGGGGCCCAGCTTGTAAAGGGTATCAACTACGCTCTGCTGGATCCCTGCCGACTGTGCTACCAGCGCTATTATGCTTGCAACCCCTATTGCAACGCTAAACATTGTGAGGATCGTTCTGAGCCTACGCTGCCAAAGATCCTTTAACGCTATTCTCATAAGATCCGAGGGGTTCATGCTATCTAACCCTCCTCCCTATGTATATCCCTACTACAAGGGATATTATAGCAATAACTATATAATAGATCCACTGAACCCCCATGACCTCAGCCACACCGCCCTGCCCCTGCTGCGAGGCCCTAGTTCCCGTTGCTTGTTGCCCTCCACCTATTAGCACTGGTATCGATATATTCACTGTATACAGTGTTCTCAGGTTATCATAGTATGTGAGCTGGATCGGGATCTCATATCTCCCTGGAGATGTGTTGTTAGAGGTTATAAGGGTCACTGTGAATGTGGTTGGAGAGTTGATCTGCATATCGCCTATGAATATAGATCTAGATCCGAAGACCCTTATATTCTGCGTCTGCACAGGCGTGGCTGTCACGGCTGAAGCAGTTATAGTACCCATATTCGTGAGAGTCACTGTTACAGAGAATATCTGACCGGGGGAGGGCCTCTCAGGTATTGTTGTGAAATCGGTGACCTTTATATCTATGATCCCTCTTGAAACCACTCCAACAGCTCTTGTCTCGTGGAATAGCGTTCCCTCTATATAGTAATTGATATCAACTAGGATTGTTGCTGATGGAGATGCTGCTGGTGGGACATATATCTGTGTTGGTATTTCTAGCGAAGCTCCTGGAGATAATCTTGATATCTGGGCTGATGATCCGCCTATCAAGGAGATCTGCCCTCCCGTTGTTGATACTGCCACCTGTAGATTCTCTATGTCTTTATGACCCACGTTTTTAACATATATGGTAGCATTATTTATCTTACCTGTGACTAGCACCTGCGGCTCAATATTAACTGATATCGGAGAAACTATAGGTGGAATATATATTATTAGATATATATCTCTGGTCTCTGTTCTCAGGGTTCCTGCTGCGTCATAATATGTTAAGGAGATCTTAAGATCAGCTGTGCTATAAACCTGCTGAGGCATAGCCGCGACCCTCGATATAAAGACAGCGATATTCGTTGACCATGAAGCTCCTCTATCTAATCTATCAATATAGTATCTACCATCGCTATTAACCAGGGCTATCGGAGGAGCAGGCACTATATATAGCGTTACGTTGGATATAGGCGAATTCCCGTTGTTTATGACATATAGCGTTAGGTTATTAATGCCTGGATTTATCATGGTTGTAGAGGTGCTAATATTTATCATAGATAGAAGTGCCTCCGACACGTAGAAGCCTAGCTGCTGCGTTAATGACTTTTGAGAACCGTATTGATCTACATAGCTGAGTGTTACCAACACAACGAGCGTCGATCCTGATAGGGTTATTGGCACATAGATCTGATAGCTTAGATTCACACTCCTACCAACACCTAAAAAATCTACTATCCTTGGAGGGGTAAGGCTCGCAGCCCCCTGAGCCTGTGCCGATAAGGAGACGCTCAGGTTATAGATGTCTGAGTTACCTATATTAGTGATCTTTATTGTTATGTTGTTTAGATATCCAGGGGCCAAGCTAATCGTTAGAGGCTCTATCGCAAAAGATGCCAGCCTCTGTGCCCCTGTATAGACTCCTATGAGCTGAGAATAGCTTCTGGAAAATCCATAGGGATCTATATATATAAGGGATATCGAGAGTGTTATCGGGGATTGCTGCATCGTGGGTGGGATATATATGGATATGTTTAAAACCCTGCCCTCCCCTGGCTGTAGATCGAATTGTCTCGGCTGATAATCAATTACAGAGGCCGATGATGCCTGGATCGATGATACAGTGATCTGCCTCGCGACACCAGTACCATTATTAAGCACGAGAAGCCTTAGAACATTGAGAGATCCTGGATCTAGGGACTTGGTTAGAGGAGATATCGATATATCCGCCCTACCCCTTATATCGAGCATTACATCTAGGGCTTGGCTATATCCAGACCTGCTCGGCGTATCCCAGCTCACGATCAGCTTTCCAAAGTGGTAACCTATTCTAGCAGTCGATGATATACCTACCTGGTAGATGAGCTGCAAAACACTACTAGGTAGTATAGAAGCCACATACTGGGAAGCGCTCTGTATCGAGGGAAGCACTTCCACATCGTTTGGGGGTATCAGGGTAAAGTTTGCGTTGTATATCGTTGAGTTCCCTATATATCTCAGAGCAATTGTAAGGGGTACGCCAGAGTCTCCAGGCCCAACCTGGATAGGTTGTTGCGGACCACCCCAGAAAACCCCCAGAACTTGGAAGTATCCTGGCTGGTACTCGACTGAAAATCCGATTGTAGTTATATCGGTTCTCGGAACACCTATATTATCTACATAGCTCTCCTGAACCTGAATATAGATTATCTGGGGAGGCTGGGGAGAAACATAGATTCTGAAGGATATCTCCTTACTCTCTAGAGGGGCTAAATCGCCCACATATATCTTTCCATCCCCACTGATTATTCCGACCTGCTGTGGAACGGATAATGTGATCACGAGGTTCATAATCTTTGAAGAACCTAGATTGGTGATTCTCAGCACCACATCGTTATTAGAACCAGCTACCAGTGTTTGTTTCAGCGGAGCTATGGAGATCATGGTCTGGGCCTGTTGCCCAACATAGAGACCCAGCGTCTGGGACACTGACCTCTGGAAGTAGTATGGGTTTAGATATGTTGCTGTAATGATCAGGGATAGGGTTTGGAGGGATGCTGTTGGAGGCACGTAGAGCTGGATCCCTATATCTACATGCGATCCAGGCCCTATCACAGGTATCAGAGCGGGGGGTGGGGATAGTACCGCCCCAGATCCTTGGACGCTATAGCTTAGAGATATGTTGTAGGCAGGACCAGTCCCCCTATTATAGATCCTCATAGTTATATTATTACTGATCCCTGGGACAAGACTTCTGGGAAAAGCGTCTAAAACGAGATCTGCTCTACCCCTCAGATCTATTGATACATTGAACTCCTGGGTTATTATTGCATTATAGATAGTCCTACCAGTAACTTGTAAACTAGCATTATAGGTTCCTATAGGTGTGCTGGGATCTATTGAGATATAGAATGTAAGCGGTATTATAGATCCCGCCTGGGTATAGCCTGAATATGAGGTTATATTAGAGTCTCCATTAACCCCTCTAAAGCCGTTGGGTAGATATAAAGTACCAACAAGGCTCACCAGATTTGTTGTCCCATAATACTGTATATAAATTAAAAGGGGATCGTTTAGATCTCCTGGAGAAGCCTCAGAACCCCATTGAACATTTACTATTGCAAAGTACTCTGCCTGTGCATGTAAGGAATTGATGCTCTGCATCATAACTAGGATCATCAGAGACACAATGATCTTACTAATACCCTTCTTAATATCGATTGACATCACCTCCTCACCTCTTCCTTAACAACTACCCCATCCCTGAGATATATTATTCTCTCCGTCTCAGCCGCAACCTCCATGTTGTGCGTCACAACCACTATTGTCACCCCCATCTCGCTATTGATCCTCTTTAAGAGATCCACAACAATCCTGGCATTTCTAGAATCAAGATTCCCAGTCGGCTCGTCAGCGAGGATTAATTTTGGATTATTAGCAAGCGCCCTCGCTATCGCGACCCTCTGCTGCTCGCCCCCACTCAGCTCCGAAGGTCTTTTCCATATCTTATCACCAAGCCCTAGCTGCTCTAGGAGCCATTTGGCTCTCTTCCTTCTCTCAGCCAGGCTTACCCCACTAACCATCATAGGCATCTCCACATTCTCTATAGCACTTAGATATGGGATCAGATTATATTGCTGGAACACAAACCCAATCGTCTTATTTCTAAATTCCGCAAGCTTATTCTCACTCAGTCTCGATATCGGTATGCCGTTAACATAGATCTCCCCCCGAGATGGTTTGTCAAGCGCGCCTATCAGATGCAGCATAGTAGTTTTCCCGCTTCCCGACGGCCCTACTATGGATACGAAGCTTCCTCTATTTATCGATAAGCTAACTCCTCTGAGGGCTGGATACTCTATCGACCCCAGCCTATAGATCTTCCAGACATCCTTGAGCTCCACCATTGGAGCCGACGACATCGTGATCGCTCTACCTCCTTATATATATTGATGGTAACCCCTTATAAGGTTCTAAGGTGCCGATGAATTTTTCATTTCAGTTCACTGGAATACATCTAAATAATATTCAGCTTCTCTTCATCTTTATGATTAATATCTTTAGGATCTTGATCTGTATAGATCAGTTATATTACCTTGTGTGCCTCTTCACATGTACTAGCATCCAGGTGCTGGGGCTCCATCTAAAGATCCCAAGATATGTCCCCCAGCTGATTATACACTCCACAGCTTTTTCTTTCTCTGAACCGTAGAACCCGTCTAAGATCTTCTCCAGCTCCTCCCTACTCATAGATCCTTTCTCACTTATCTCTCTATATATCGTTAATATAGGTTCGAGCTTTATAGCTAGCTCTCTCAGCAATCTCTTCAAACTCCTGGAATCAGCTCTAGCCATATCTCTACCTATGTTGGTTATTTCCAGATCCCCTTACTAAGTCTAACGAGTCCTAAGGCCTCTGCCACATCAACCACATTTGGGAGGAGCCCTGCATCTACATCTGCTATCTCGCTTATCTTTGATGTATCTACGATACCTCCTAGACTGTAGAGGATCTCGACGAGGTCTATTACATGATCTATTGTTATACATAATTGGTATATGGGCTTTTTTATAGTATGTCACTATACTTACTTGGCCTCTAGAGAATCATGGCGAGGGAAGTATATATTTTAAAGGTTCTTTGCTGCTTTTCAACCGGGGTTAGTAATTGTTATATAGACCTCAACACCCTGTTTGCCCCTAAACTTCCACTCCAACCATATTAATCATAAATGCATAAATGTAATATAAAACATTCCTGCCATTGTGAAAAAGATCCAGCCTTTTTCACTTTTAATGAGTAAGGCTCCTCTCCATTGTTAGGCTTAAAACCTCTATATGTGTAGATTTATCGGGTAGGAAGATAGCGATGGAATCGCCATCCAATGAGACTTTGTGGAGGTGTATCGATATTAGTGGATCATTTAGTTGTGTTGAGAAATATAGTTAAGGAGTACGGGGATAGGGGGAAGAGGGTTCGTGTGCTAGATGGAATAAATCTTGAGATTAGGAGCGAGATCCTCGCAATATTAGGTCCCTCGGGATGCGGGAA
>Ga0326762_1000035_pt1 | contig 73240 bp, 70 predicted proteins | sample NORPS_S_FD_207669 | JGI IMG/M metagenome (GOLD analysis project Ga0326762, IMG submission 207669) | Hot spring sediment microbial communities from Norris Geyser Basin, Yellowstone National Park, WY, United States - NOR.PS_S | ecosystem: Environmental > Aquatic > Thermal springs > Near-boiling...
CGCCTGAGGCTCGCTCGGCGGCTTCAGGGTCGGGTTCAGACCGCCGAGTGCGCTTCCGCTGACGCCCGCTAAGCGGAAGCAAAGAAAGAAGCGGGCTGGGCAACTGACAGCCTGCCGCTGGGCGGTAAAACAGCGGCTACACCCGTAGGCACCGATGTCGCCGCCTTCTCGGACGCGGGTTCAATTCCCGCCGCCTCCACCAATTAACCAATGAGGGGGTCGGCAATATATGTCTAAAAAACACTGGTGGGTTGTCGGCGGCGGCACAGTTGTTCTTGTTGCCGTCGCTGCCATCGCCTACCTTGTCGGCAAACATACTCGCCCGCCAGCAACTGAGACCAACAGGTTCGTCAGGGTGATTCCGTCGGCTGAACGCCGAAGGAGAACGGAGGGAACGCCGCCGACGCTGCCTCCGCCTTACCAATACCCCCAACCCACCCCGCATGAACCGCTTGCAACATTAGTAGGTCGCTGCTCTGCCTGTAACGGGAGGGGGTTCTTTAGTGACCCAACGATTTGTCCGGTCTGCGGCGGCGCTGGCAAGGTCATTGGTGTCCGTACCGTCGGATATGTAGGTGGTATTCCCGTCTACCAACGGGATAATGCGCCGACTGTCTGCCCCTACTGCAACGGCTACGGGTTCTTCCTTCCGTCCTACGGGCGCTGCGAAACCTGCGGGGGCAGGACAACAGGCGACTGGTTGAATTATTGGCGACAGCTGGCGAGACAGCACTGGCTCACAACCAGCGGCGGACGCTATGCGGAAGTCAATATGACTCCGTAAATAAGCCCCCCAAGACTGAGCAGGCGATCGGTCAAAAGAGGGGAAGAGCGAAGGAGGCACCTGAAAATGGTAGACAAGGTAATCGCTAAGGTCGTAGATGTCATCCGCAACACGCCCGCATGGGAAATTGACATTAAGGGATATACCGTGCGGCCTTTAGAAGACAGGGGTCGCACCGAAATAGAGCTATTAGCTAAAATATGCAATGAGACCCCTTACCTATTCGTGCTCGTCAATAACGAAACCCACCACATAGAGTTCCATAGTAGAACGGGCGCAGGGGACTGTCGCCTTGCTGGCTATCGCCAGCACAGGGGAATGCGCCCCCACCGTCCTTTCGCCGAGGAATTATATTGCTGGATGCGTTATAATTAAATAGTGGGTGAGCAGTATGTTGGAGAAACAACAAGGCGAACGATGGGCTGTCCACTACGGTGGTGTTTGCGAAATTCGCTATCACTTCGTTTGGTGCCCAAAATACCGCCGTCCTATCCTCGCGGGTTTGGTGGCAGAGAGACTTAGACAATTGCTGGAGGAGCGCGTTGCTATGCTTGGTGGCGAAGTTATAGAAATCGCCATCCAGCCTGACCATGTGCACCTTTTCCTTCGCTTGCATACTCCTTATCTTGCACCTGCTCAAATTGCTTACCGCCTTAAGGGTTATACAAGCAGAATATTGCGGAAGGAGTTTCCAGAGTTGCGCCGCCGCTTGCCGACCTTGTGGAGCCGCTCCTATTATGTTGGCACTGTTGGACAGGTTAGCAAGGAAATAGTTGAAAGATATATTGCGTCGCAAAGGGGGCGTTAGTTGTTGAAACTTACTTATCAATATAAACTCAAACCAACCAAAACACAAAGCAGGCTGCTGTGGCAGTTTTTGGCAATATCGTGTCAAATCTACAATGATGCCCTTAAGGAACGAAAAGAGGCTTGGGAAACCGAGCGCCGAACCGTCACCTATCAAGAACAAGCCCTCAAACTTAAGGATTTGCGGGCAACCGATAAAGAACTGGCGCTCCTTAACTTTTCCGCCTGCCAACATGTCTTGCGCCGCCTTGACAAAGCCTTTAAACGCTTCTTTAATGGGCTGAAGAAAGGCGAGAAAGTGGGCTACCCCCGCTTCAAGAAACCCCACCGTTTCAGGACTTTGGAGTTTACCTACGGCGACGGCACAAAGATTATGCCCGATGAGAAAGGAAGGTTGCGGTTGTATGTCCAAAATGTCGGTTTGATTAAGGTTATCTAGCATCGCCCGTTGCCCGAAGGAGCGGTCATCAAACAAGTGTGGGTTACCCTTAAGGCTGATGGTTGGTATGCTACATTTGCTTTGGAAGTGCCCGACGAGGCTGTCAGGAAACCCTTGCTAAAGACAGAAAAAGCCGTCGGGATAAATGTCGGTTTGGAAAACCTTTTGGCGCTTTCTGACGGAACGCTGATAGATAACCCCAAGTGGTTTAAGGCAACCGAGGAAAAGATTGCCCTTAAGCAACGAATACTCAGCAAGAAGGTTAAGGGTTCTAAGAGATGGCGAAGGATGTGTCGGCAAATTGCTAAGTTGCATCTTAAGGTTGCCAGACAAAGGCGGGATTTCTATTTCAAATTGGCAGGTTGGCTCGTGAGGGAGTTTGACCTTATCGCCGTTGAGGATTTGAACACTAAGGGTTTGGCGCAAGGGATTTGTAGTAAGGGTGTGCACGATGCCAGTTGGGGCATTTTCCTTAACCAAATCCTGCCTTACAAGGCTTGGAGCGCTGGTAAGGCAGTGGTTAAGGTTAGCCCCAACGGCACTTCCCAATATTGTGCTATGTGTGGCGCTTGTGTGCCGAAAGACCTGTCCGAGCGTCAACATTGTTGCCCGCATTGCGGTTTCGTGACGCATCGTGACATCAACTCCGCAATCTTAATCCTTAAGATGGGCTTGGAGCGAGCCCGCAAGGGCGCTGGTTTCACACTAGCGTCGTGCCTGCAGGAAGCTGTCGGCTTTAGCCGACAGTGGCTCACAGTAGAAGAGGATGATGTGACAAGAAAAGTGGAAAAACTCCTAAAGGCAATAGACGCCCTGCTAAGGAGACTTCAGAGTTAATTTCGGCGCCGAAATTAACTCTAAAACGATGGAGTTATGCTCTCCTAAGGAAACACCCCCCGCAAAAGCCTGAATTTTGTCAGCACACCAAGGGTTGATCGCCAAATCATCGCCGCCAAACTACCCACTCTTTCCCTTAGCTCTCCTATACTTTCTATAAGGTTCTTTTTCTCTTCGTCTGCTGCGAGGTTAGCTACAGCCCTCGCGAAATTTTCAATCGCCCTCATCTTTTCGCCCAAAAGTGTTGCATTGCCTTCCTTCACCGCCCCTTCTAAATCCTTTACAATTTCACGAAAGTATTGCTGAGCCCCTTCTACTTTTTCAGCCGGCATTACCTCCACCAAGATTGTTTCCAATGTCTCAACGAATTTTTCAAGGTAAAGCAGGACTGCTTCCTTTACCCGCTCAACATTCTGCTCCCCCCCGTAATATTCCGACGCCATTTCTGAAAGACGATATTCATTTAGTTTCTCGCCAACAATCCTAGCAATAGCAGCAATTCGGCTAGCCACCCCAAAACGGAAGCGCTCCGCAAACGGCTCATCAGAGGAAACGACAAAACCGCCAAATAATGCGGGGTCCTGGTTTATGTGCTCATCCACTTTTTGCAGCTCCCTCTCAATACTTCTTACCCAACTGGGGGAAGGAATACAAGAGAGAACTGCCGACCAATCGGGCCTATCTAAAATATGCCTTCCCCAATCAATCCCCTGCCACTCTTCTACCTTAACCTCCTCCGCAGAAACGGAAAGACGAAAGGCTGTTAATACCCTCAGCATCGCCCCAAAGGCATTTCGAAGAATGACTAGCCAGTCCAGCACGGAAACTAAGGTGTTGACGGCAAAAACCTCCTTCTGTCCTCTTCCTCGTCGTGCTACTCTATCTAGAAGGGCTAAGAGATCCCTTCCGAGGCTATCTATAGCCTCCAGAGCAGAGAGAATATTGGTCGCTATCTCCGTCTTCCAAGATGCCTCTTGCATTATTAACCTCCCCCCACTGAAAATTTTAGGGGTATGAGCCGCTCAGGAGGTTACCTTCTGCCGAATAATAAGGGAAAGGACAACGCTTATGACCAACGACCTTAGGAGGCACTGTAGCCATGTGGGAGTGGGCACCGCAACTTTTGCGGGCGTTCCAAGAAAATTACGCACCGATTCTCGCCCAGTGGGGGCTGCCATTCCAAGTGCACACGCAGGAGACGGAAAACCCAATGGAGGGTATCTCCAAGTATACCGTCAAAATAGAAATCTGCAGACCGTCCGCAACCGGAGAATACCTCGTGCTGATAGAAGAATCTCTCCACAAAGCGGACAAGAAGCGTTGGATTACCGTCGGGTCGTCCTTAGGAGCAGCGATAACGCGGTGGAAACTGGATCAGCTGGTCTGGAGGGTCTTCCACAACGCGGCAAACGATATTATCGCCGATATCATTGCCGAGCAAGTAAAAAGATATGCCCCCAGCGAGACGGTCAAGGTCAATTTCGCCTTGAGCGACGGGGCGATTATCCGCTTTGGCTGGGGGACCCTCCACATCCCGTTGTCACACATTGGAGAAATGCCAAAGCTAATTGCAATGCTTGCAGTTTGACCGCCTGCCCCCACCCGCTAACCAAAGATTTAGGGATTAGCGGGATGGCGGACGCTTCAATAGGCGGCACTGCCGAATAATAGCATCGGTGGAGGTGTTACAGAATGGACCCGAAGGAATCCTTTAACTTAGCAGTGCACTTGTTTGAGACTGTCTTCGCTCCCAAGCTGCGGCAATGGGGGATTTCTGTAACCCCTATGGACGACTACGGGGGGAGAAAAGAGTGGACTATAGAGAGCCACAAAGGAGCAACAATAATTTTAATAACTCCCCACGTATCTGGCATTGGAATTTACAGGGAGGGACCAGGGGGAAGAATAATGCGTACTTGGGAATACTCAAAGGAAAAGGCGGTAAAAGCGATCCGCAGGAAACTCATTAAAGTAACCGCAGGCGCGATTGTGTCTATTTGCCGAAGTACGGCACCGCCAGAATTCACCAGACTTTACATAGACTACCGATTCACTGAGGAGAAAATTGACTGGTGGTTAAGAGATACCCGCACGACACTCCCTTCTGAGATAGCCCTAACCTTTGTGATTGAGCCAACGCGTCTTCGTTGGAAGTGGATAGTAGAAATTGAGCGAAGAAACAAATTTACCGTGCAGGGGGATGATAATCCAATAGAAGCCCACCACCGCATTCTTAAAACAGGTATTTCCCTTGCTACTCTATGAAACAAGGCGACGCAGAAAGGCAAATCTTCGAACTAAACGGTTTGTCACCTCCCCAAGCGCAAGGCCCAACTCGCTTATTACCCCCGCCAAACGCTCAAGGCTATCTGCTAATTTGTCCGCATCTGCCTTAAGTTTATCCCGCTGCACATCCGTCAGGCTCTCATCCTGCAGCTGCCCTCTTAAATACTCCAATACCAATTCCCCAATTTCGTTGATTTTCTCCCAATAGACCTTCACCTCATCCCAGTTCCCTTTCACTACGGCTTCCTTAAATAGCTCTGCCAAAGCTTCTATATTGATAGGTCGCTCCGCCACCTTAGAAAGGTGTTCTTCAATAATTTCTCGAGATTCCCTAAACAACTTAAGTGTCTTTCCTTTTAAAGTACCGAGGCCGCTGTCATGAAGGCGAGGCAACCCCTCCCCTATTTTTATGCTTTGCCAACGGCCCTTTTCCTCCGCTATTTTCTGGTCAACAACCCCAGCGATAAGATCAATCCATTCTTTTATTTCCTCCTCAAAATATTTAACAGTCGAAAGATTGGGAGGGACGCTGAAAAGGCGGCAAATTCTTTTGAAGGCAGGCGAGTTGTCCACCTCTTTAAGCAATCTTGCTATATCCGCTACTAACTCAGAAGAGGGTAGGTGTTTCCGCACCTGCCCCCATGCCGGATAATCCAAAATGACTTTTTCCCAATCCACCTCCGTCCAAGGTACCTCCTGCACCTCTACTTCCTCTGCCTGCCGCGGCGCCTCGTGCCCTTCACTTCCCGCCAAAAGCCTAAGTACCTCCACAAGACTATCACGAAGGGTAATTAATCTGCCAATTACCTCGTTTTCTATTGTATCGGCAAGGTCAGTCCACCAGCCTCTTCAGCTACTTCTTCTAAAAATCTCTTCAATTCGTAAGTACTGGCTAAGGCTAACCCTATATAGTTTGCTATTTCCCTCTTCCACACTCTACTCATTCTTTCATTTGCACCTCCATTCCATAAACGGATTTTAAACAGACGAAAAGTCCTTTGGGGTTTTAGCCAAAGGCAAAGCAAGCGAGGTAAAATTAAGGCGCTGGAGGTGTTTCTATAGTGGCCAATGTTATCAAAGGAAGAACGGATTTTGTAGTCATCTCCCAAACAAAAAAGTTCTATCGGATGCAGGATGCAGTCATCGACGGGCTAATCAATGTACTGTCGGAAACGATAAAGTGGCTGGAAGGTGTAAGGGGCAAAGCCTCCATCAGCGGGGTCATTCTCTCCTGGATCAATGATCTTCAAGAATGGGAAGTAATGATTACCTTCCGCGAACTGAGCCCAGAGGAACCGGTAACGAACGCGAAGAGTTAATTTCGGCGCCGAAATTAACTTTTGAAAGGCGCGCCAATCCCAGCGGAAGGGAAAGATGTAACTTGACCCCCTCCTTTCCTATAGCCGCTTGTGCAACTTCCTGATAAGCTCATCTAACTTTCTCATCTTGGCGAAAAGGTCAACTTCCAAGGCGCCCTTGCTACTATCCTCAAGGAGAGGAATATACCCCCCAAGCCTAATAGCGTCACGGAGCCACCTCACACCGACATCCCCCAACTTCATATCACGAGCGACTACATCCTCTAAGGCACGAGTAATCTCATCTATAACCCGCGCTCTGATCCAATCCACATCCAAAGGTGCGCCTCCGATTTTATCCATCAACCTCTCCGCAAGCCATTTCAATCCATCCGAAGTAGGTGCAACATCTATCGCTGCCCTGCAATCCTCACAAGTCGGAATATAATCCCATTCACTATCGTCAAAAATATCTTAATTCCATATGTAATTTTAACCTTTTTGGTAGCCGAGGAGAATTGTCTTGATTCTTAAGCAAACCGATTGCCCCAGATTTGGGCTCACGCAGTGGCGATAGCCAGCACATGGGTTCAAACCCCATCAGGGCAATCCGTCAGATTCAGCCGACGGTAGGTGACCGAGGGCACTTCTTAGCAAGAGGAATTTGAAAAACACCTTTGCTGAGCCCCAGTAGACCAATTCCGTAAGCCAGCTCAACAAACTCCGGTCCGCTTCGTTTAGATCAGAAAGAATGGGTCTGTCGTTAACTGTGGCCCGTACAATATCTACAAGGCGACTGATTTCACGGTAATAGATTTCTGCCGCTTCGTTCACCTCACCTTTCTGTAGAGCCCTCTTAAACCTCGCAGCCGCATCGGACAAAAGCTCTAACGCTGCATTCTTTTGTCCCTGCGGCAGTTGCGAAAGCGATAAAGCTTGCTTTAGGACATGGTGTAGGTGGTCAAAAGACTCAAAAACTTTTTGTGGGATATTTCTCCCCGCCAATAGTGCCTTCAGTTCATCAACAACCGAAAACAGGGGGGAAATGTAGTCTTGAATGATAGACGTAAGGGCATCCGAAAACACCTGCGTGTCTATCTTGACCTTCTGACACAGCGAGGAGAATTCTTCGTGTGACTCCATTTTAGCAAGCCATGAGCGTGCCTCCGCCAACTCGCTTTCAATATTACGAAGATAAAATTCTTCTATATGAGTTAACACTTCGTTCATCGAAGACGATACTGAAGAGTCTTCGTCCAGCATTTGTAAGACAACTTTCTTTGCCGAGTTTTCTATAACTTCCATCGAGCTATTTATTCCACAGACATAAAAACGAAACTTATAGATTATTTCATCCAGCTCCTTTTCCCGTTCCTCGCGGGATCGTGGCCTTTTCTTTTTTGCCTCCGCCCCAAGACGCTCCTTCTGATCGACGAGACACGCTAACAAAAACCACCCCAATAACCCGCTTAATTGCAAAAGTTTGGAGGATGCCCCCCCAGCAATATCTCTTATTGAGCGCCACTTCTCTAAAATGCGGTCACGAAAGCCTTTAGGTTCCATCATATCTACCCCACGTAAGGATTTTAAGTAACAAGCCTTGCAAGCGGCGAAGCGCGAGGTAATAATAGAATTGGAGGTGGCCCACGTTGTCTCCAATTGAAATTGTTGGACGGGACCCCGCTTACAGAGACAGCCAAGGTATCCTTTACTGCGGCGATGCCTTAGAGATTTTACAGAAATTGCCTTCGGAAAGCGTTGACCTCATCCTAACCGACCCGCCCTTCATGATCAGCCAAGAAACCGTCATCCGACGGGCACCCCATCACAAGTAGTCGCCAACCGCGTATCCCAAGCTCAGGAGATTTACCGAACACTTAAAGAAAAAGTTGAAGGAGTATATTTACTTCACAGCCGTTTCACCAGACGAGACCGCGCAGAGAAGGAACGAAGGATAATTGGTTCATTAAGGGATACAGACAACACAGAAGTTCGAGTTTTAGTAGCAACCCAAGTTGTCGAGGTATCGTTAGATATAAGCTTTGACACCCTCTACACAGAGATAGCCCCCGTTGACGACTTACTCCAACGGTTCGGCAGGGTCAACCGTTACGGTGAGCACCCCGCTGGCGTGGAAGTCCATGTAGCAACCAAATACGATAAGCGCCTGCATAACGTCTATGGGAAAGAGCGCCTCGAAGCGACCCTCAACTGCGGGCCCGCTGATAACGCCGAGCTACCCTATGTTGTGTGCTCGCAATGGGTTAAGAGGGTTTACAAAGGGTGGACGAAATCTGAAGAGAGGAGGTTCTCTAAAGCAATGAGGGGGCTGGAAGAGTTATGTCGGGACCTAAAGCCGCTGACGGCCCTGAGTGAAGAGGATGAGCACGACTTAGAAAGTTACCTCAGCCAAACAATTGAAGTTCTTCCTAAATGTCTGGAGGACACTTTTAACCAATACTGGAACAACGGAGAGTATCTGCTTGCCTTTCAACTCCTCGCCCCCGTGCCCTTCTGGGTATGGAAGGAGTTACCAAAGAAAACAAAGAAAATAGGAAATGGGCAAGAAATATCGATAACCGATACGGCATATGACTCTGAAGAGGGGCTTAAAATTGAAATTGGTGAGTGACCGTGCGTGAAAAAGACTGGGAAAAGGCAATCCAAATCGTTGACAAAGAATACAAAAACAAAGTGGTTCGGGGGTCAGCCCAATGGTGGTCTTTGGTTCTCGGAGTATATAAGAAAATGCAGGGGCGAAAAATGCTTCGGCGGCTCAAAGCAGCAGGAATCCTAAGGAAGCAGCAGATAGACTTACTGACCATCCTCGCCCCGATTCTAACACCTTCCTTCCCAATTTCCATTGACCAGCTGTTAGTAGACCTACCTACTCCATTTACCATTACTTCGCTGGAAAACTTGGCGGCACATTACCAACGTCTTATTCCCCAGATGGCGCTTTTATCCCCTTCCCAAAACCCGCCCCTCGTCTTTGTGCCTCTCCGTGCCGAAGAAATTCTCAAACTTGAAGAAGGGCAAGGGATCCCACTCACGACAATAGACGAATTCCCTGAATGGGTGGAAACATTCATTAAGGCATGGTATACCGCTATTTTGTGCGGCATTTTGGACGGCGTTTTTGTTCCGCAGGGCGAGGCAGGACTAAAATGGATTCTCCAGCTAACTGCTAATCCAGTGCTGAAGACTTTCTTGGGTACACAATTACGGCGTAATCTTGAAAGCCTCAATACGGCGTGCCGTCAGTGGCAAAACATCACATTGGCGGACGCGCTGAGCCTACAGCACCGCTTTGGCGTATTTAAGCAAAACAATGTCACGATGGGCGCTTTTCTACACCCGTCAGCCATCGGGCGGGTATGGTGCGTCCGCCTCCACGCCCTCCATAACCCTCTCTTTCCCAAAGAATTTAGCCCTGCCAATGCTCATCAGTGGTGGCTGAACACCATCCAAAGCCTCCTTCCTTGTCAATACTTGGACGAGGGAAATGTGGAAGGGTGGGTTCCACTCATCGGCGGTGTCCTTAACCGTGACGACATCGGAGCACTTGTTATCTTTAGAGATTTCGTCCCCGCCCATCCGTCATTGCGGATAATTGAAGTTGACTTTGACACGGATTATAATTTAATCGCTGAGGTTGCTACTAAGGTAATAAAGCAGAGAAGTGGGGCGAAATGACCGACCGAGAGCTAGCTGAAGCAATGGAACGACTGAGGCAGGCAATAGTTTCAACTCCGTCCACCCTCGATAAGGAGCTGGCAAAAGCAGATGCCGCCATTGCACCAACACTAAATGAAACCTTTGCTATGCAAATGCTTGAGAAAGCATTGCCGCCCGTCCCAACCACTCTTATTACTACCAACCTGGATGAAGCCAGCCAGCGTCTAGTAGAGCAGGTTTGGAACCTAATGCTATCTGGGCGGTCAACGCGGGTTCGCCGGAGTTGGCATGTTAACTTTATCTTGCTCCGCCGATTGTCTTGGCTCAACCCCATCATCCGTCCCGCTATCAACCTCATAAGACAAGAATTGCGCCAACTCAACTGGGAAATCGTCCCGCTAAAGCCCGAAGCGAAAGGAAGAGTTTTATTAGCCCACAGGTTACTTTTGAACCCTCACCCGCTACTTTCGTGGGGCGAATGGCTGGATAAAATGGTAGAAGATAGCCTCGCTCTGGACGCCGCAGCATCCGAAGTTTGGTCGGCAAGATACATACCTTTTACGATCACTTACCCCCAACTCGTCTTGCCCCAACTGGAAGAGAAAAAGAAGAAGCCAGAAATGCCCGCTGCCCCGCAGCAAGCCCCGCCTGACCTGGAAGAACTCATCGGATTGGCGGGGGGAATGCGGAAAGAATTAGCATCTTCTTTACTCCATACCAAACGTATGGCGGAATTAGTTATTAAAGAGAGATTGTTTTGGTTGGAAGAGTGCGGGCTGGTTAAGTCAACGACAGACATTTACCGATATATTGACGCGATGTGTAACCGATTGTCTAAAGCGAGAGACCTGCTGGAAGCCCACGAAATCATGGTCGCCGAAAGCCCATCCGTCCTGCGCAAAACCTTCGGGGGCTCCGAGGAAGAGTTGAACAAAGCGGCGCTTAGCGTCAGCGAACCAAGCCTAATCCCCTACCCGATGGATTTGCCCCTAGCGCTTATCCCCGTGCCTGGCGAACAGATTGAGTTCCAGGGAGATATTTATACACTGGTTTTAGACCCTTACTTCCCCTATTTGCGCGTGGTAAACGGCGTTATCATGCGGGCTTATCAGCGACACGAACTAATGTATGTCAAGGAAAACCCTCGCACTTGGAGTTTCTACGGGCTCTCGCCGATTGAATGTGTCATTATCGTCGCCCACGTCATGCTCTACGCCCACGATGTTCAGTTTAGATATTTCTTGACGGGCGCTGTGCCAGCAGCCGTGATCGGCGTCGTCGGCGCTGGAGATGTCTCTGAAATTCGGGCTTACTTAAACGAGGTTGCACGGGGTAAACAGGAAGCCATCGCCGTCCTCGGCATCCCGCCACAAGGCAACCTCATCGTCCAGCGCCTCGCCGAAACCAACCGAGAGTTGCAATACATTCAACTGCTGGAATGGTATGCCCGACTAATTTCTATCGCCTTCGGTCTCCAACCCTGGGAACTGGGCATCCTCTCTGGCGGAACACCGTCCCGCAGGATGCTTCGGCAAAGACCAGGCATTTACGGACGATTTATCACCTGGGAAAATGCCATCAACCATCACATCATCTACCGAGGTTTTAAACTGGCACCCCACCGAGACGCAGTCTTCAGGTTTGTGAACAAAGACATCGGCGACTTCAATGAGGAATCACAAGCCGTAACCAACTTGGTTGAACGGGGAATTATCACCAGAAACGAAGCGCGGCACAGACTTGGTTACCCACCCCTCGTTGGCGGGCTGCCCGACCACGCCTACACCGTCGCTGGTCAAGCGCTGTTGCTCCATGGAAAAGCCCCGCCTGTTGGCACAGAGGGCGAGCCGCCTGAAATCCCACCCATTCCCAGCCCCGTCGGCTTCTGGGTGCCGCCCCCCGTGGGGGGCATAAGCGCCGCTATGGCAGCAGGGGGGCGAGGTGGGGGTGGAGGCGGTGCTGGTGGCGGTCTTGCGGGGCTGCTCGGCTTGGCGAAATCTCTCATACCTACCCCTACTACGGTTTCTTTAGAAAAATGGAGTGACGAAATTCAAATTGCTTTGAAACTCTTTGCCAGAGCAATGGTCGCTGGGGGAGAAGTTACTCATTGGCGGGAGGGTATCGCGCTCGGCATCGCCATCAAAGATGCACTGGAAAAGCAGCTAAAGCGCCAAATTACGGACGGAGAGTGGATTGCGACGCTCCGCCAAATTCTGGATTTTCTCTGGAAAACCAAGTGGGCGAAGGAATGGGATGAGCTAATGCTTAAAATGGTAGACATTACCGACTTGCTCAAACCACCAGACAACAGATAAAAAGAAAAAGGAGATATAATATAAGGGCAGGTTGCAGTCGACCTCGCAGGGTTTCACAGAGAGTGGCAGCAGGAGGCTTTCGCCTTGCTGGCGATAGCCAGCACAGAGGAATGCCGCCTTTACACCTCCTTTCAGTTACGTTATAATTGTAATTAGTGATTGAAAGAGCGTCTGCCCCTAACATAAGGTTAGGGGCTCGGGCTGCCGTCAGCCAGCCCCAGATGCTCGGTGGGTTTAACCCCCACACGGGCAAGCCGCCGGCTTTAGCCGACGGTAGCTGACAGGGTATTTCGCGACGACATGGGTAAGGTGGAAATATAAAAAGGGGTATAATAATAGGAGGAGGTCGCAGCCGACAACGCAGGATGTTTCGCGACAGTATAGGTAAGGTGGAAAGTGGAAAGGCATGGTAGGCATTTGTTGGAGCAATGGGAATGCAGTTTCGCGACAACATGAGTGTGGTGGAAAGAAACTTGGCAGAGTTGGCAGAGATGGGTTCGCGACAACATGAGTGTGGTGGAAAGATAACTTCGTCCCTCACCCGAAGAGAAGGGTGAGGAGGTTTCGCGACGACATGAGTGGAGTGAAAAGCAAAGGGATGCCAGCGTTTCGCGACAACGCAAGTATGGCGGAAGGTGGAAAGAAGGTGGAAAGTCAACCTGCCATTGGTCGTTTTGTGGTTTCGCGACGACATTGGTAAGGTGGAAAGGCATTCATTGTGGGCGAGGATGATGACAACGTTTCGCGACAACACGAGTAAAGTGGAAAGGAAGGCGGCGCACTTGCAAGGCGAAGAAGGCGGGTTGATAGCTTCGCGACAACAAGAGTGTGGTGGAGGGGAAAGTATAATATACACGGACGGCGCAGAGTTAATTTCGGCGCCGAAATTAACTCTAAGGAGGATGGAAAGAAGATGGCAACGCTTCGGAGTTGCTTCTTTGCGTACACTCACCAGATGGCGGGCGCTAACTTGGACGAGGAGGTAAAAATCGTCCGCCTAAAGCGGGTGGATACCGACGTTGAGGTGATAGTGTGCGAAGCGTGTGCGGGGAGATTACTATCAACGGGGAACTTTGTTGTCGTAGAAGAGTTTCGCGACGACATGGATAGAATGGAAAGCATAGAGCCCGTCGCCTTGCAAGACCTCTTGGATGAAGGAACGACAGTTGAGGATGTCAGCGACGACGGCGGAGAAGGAAATTCTTGAAGCGGAAGAAGTCGTCGGAGCATACCTTTTCCTTCACCCAGAAGCCCTACATATCCCATACAGCCTGCGGGCGCTAAACTACCGCGCCCGCAATCCGCATTTCAAGGAATTACTGGAAGTTGCCTCGGCAGGGCTATCTGGGGGCGGGGTCAATTTCCGTGCCCACCTATCACCAGACAGCTATCGGTTCTGGAATGACAAATCTTTCTCATTAAGCCTCTCCCCAACTCACTACGAACAAGTCGCTGATGCCCTGCTCTTCCTCTGCGATGTCGCCCGATATGACTCTCTGCGTACTACCCTAAACGACCTCGCAAGAAATCTAACCCCCCACAATGTGACCGAAACAATACACTCCCTCTTGGAGCGGACAGCGAGCGTCCTGCACAGTACCAACTGGCGCATTCAATCGGGTAGCCTCTTGCAGGAGCAATACACAGCACGACTACGCAGCATCTACGAAACCAAGAACTTGCCCCTCTATAGTCACATCCAATTTCTGGACGGTCACGACATTTTCTTCCCACGCCGAGAATACACCCTCATATCTGGACGAACGGGCTCGGGGAAGACGAGCGTAGCGTGCATCCTAACCTACAACCTCCTTTTCTCGCACGAAAGGAATGACAGCCACGCAGCACCCCGCCCCCTTAACGTCCTCTACATTTCCTTAGAAGTGCCTTCAGAAGCCATTCTCGCCAAAATCCTTGGCACCTTCACCCACAGGTACATCCTCAAGCGCGCTCCGGCAGGCGAACTCCCGCAATTTAGCGACGATGAAATCAAAACCCTAAAGCACTTTGGCTGGAACGATTTTTACGCTAAAACCACACCCGAAAAATTTGAATTGACAATGAAGGTCTTAGACGTCTTCAGGGAGAAAGTTGGTGATAGACTGTCTATTTACCATAGCCCTGTCCTCACTGGCGACGATGTCGTTTTGTTAGTTACATCAAAAGCGCTAGAGCTTGCCGCCGATGGACAAACGCTGGATGTCGTGATCATTGACTTCATTCAAAATCTAAGGACTCGCAGTGAAGCAAAGGGGCAAGGAAAAGAGGGGGCATCCCTGTCCCGCGAGATAGGCCACACCATTCAAGAACTCCAGCAAGTATTTAGCCGATTTGAAATTTGCGGAATAGTTCTATCGCAAGTTAATGACATGGGTGAAGTGCGAGACAGCCGTGTCCTCGAACACCTCGCCGCCGTCCACATCCGCATAGGAAATTACTATCGGGATTTCTCTCCTTTGTTTGAAAGATACCTGCGGGGGAGTGGAAAATTTAAGGATGGGAAACCTGTCGATCGTGCCTCCGCAAGACAACTGGCAGAGACCTTCAACGATATCGCTCAAAAGCTCCCAAACAAGAAACTGCTGGATATTTCTGTCTCTAAAAACCGCTACGGCGATGAGATCAGAACTCCTCAGATTCTTATGTGGCGCCCTGCCATACCCCTCATAGTGCGAGGCTTCGAGATAGCCGAAGCGATCAAACATCTGGAAGAAGAGCAAGCTAAAAAGTCGCCAAAGAGTACCACAGAGGAAACGCCGACCCTTGCAGAACCCGAAGATACTACCCCCATAGGTGACTATCCCTTTTAATTCCAGCCGCTGTATAATTTAGCAGGCGATAGCACATCCGACATAAAGGAAGGAGGGTAACACGATGCTCGTAAGAGCGGGCGACCTTTTGAAGGCGCTCCAGTTCCTTCACGCGGCTTCGTCGGCGCTCGGCAGCAAATACTTCGCAAACTACTTTTCTTTGGAAAGTGAAAATGGCCTTCTGCGGATGAGAACCTCGTCACCTAACGGAGCAGCGGAAGCGACAATAGAGCCTACCGGTGAGGCAGAACCAATAAGCGTCGTGACGACGACAAAAATCTTCCGCCTGCTCCAGTTCATCCCCCAATCAACAGATATTGAACTGATACCCGACGAAGGGGAGATTAAAATTCGCGCCGACCGAAGTACATGGCATATTCCCTTAATGAACGTTGAAGCACCGTTTATGCCCGAACTACCTGAGGAGGCAGCTCTTGCCATCCTGGAGGTTGAAGGCAAATGGGGAATGTTTCAGTCCTTCCTCTCCGCCGTCGCTCCCTATACGGAAGGGTCGGGGTCCTATCAACAGCCGTCCGTTTACTTCCAAATAGACCCTACCGAAGGAATCTGCTATGGAGTAGGAACGAATAGAGCGGAAGCCCTGATAGAACGGATCCCCGTTGAAGCTAACGGACAAGCTGAAATCTTACTGCCTTACGAAACTCTAAAGCCAATTATCAATAAAGCCACGCCATCGCGGGTGGAAATCTACCAGTCGGGCGCCAAATTTGTCGGCGCAACCTGGTGGCTTTACGTACCAGCCCTTAGCCTTGAAATAGCAGACCAGCGCCGCTTCCGACGCATCTACGAAAAAGTCAACGATGAAACGATTAGAGTCTCCCTGGCTATGGAACGGACGGAATTGCTCTTGGCGATGCAGCGACTCCAAGCATTGGCAGACCTAAGCGGCGCCGTCAAATATATGACAGGCAGCATAGAAGTCCACATCCAACCCCACTCCGAAAGGGAAATCCACCTGTCCGCCTATGCCCTTGGCGGGACGCTCCTCTCAGAAGAAGTTATCCCCACAGCGGAGGCAGTTGTATGGCCGGAAGATATTGAGCCCCCGCTGCGAATAGGCAGCAGAAGCATCCAAAATGCCCTCAACACCTTCAATAAATCGACGATTATCCAATTCGATTTCGCTTACGACAGCGATAAGAAAGGTCCGACCATTGCACGGGTGACATCGCCACTGCAGCCACACCGAGAAGTCTACTTCGCCCTGTTAATGAAAGGCGAATCCTAACCGAGCAAGTAAGGGGGAAGAGTACCGAGATGGTGTGGGATGTATCGCCATCCGACCTTTATAACTACCTCAAGGAAGATTTGCAGTTAGGAAGGAAATGCCCCATCATCTTCATTTGGGGGCAGCCTGGTATCGGCAAGACGATGATTGTCCAGCAGCTTGCCCAAGAATTGGGTTACCACCTTGTCGTTTTAGAGGTTTCCACCATCCACCCTTATGCCCTCTCAGGTATCCCCGTTCCCAATATCCGCCGCAGGATGGTGGAATTACTACCTCTCCGCTTCGTTGAAGAAGTGCGACAACATGAAAAGGAGGACTGCATTATCTTTCTGGACGATTTCGGCGCTGCCGACCCCTACCAACAACGAATCGCCCTCGCACTGACAACCTACCGAGCCATTGGAGATACCGCCCTACCCCCAACAGCGAGGTTAGTCATCGCAACAAATCGCGAGGAGGACGCCGCCTATGTCATCACGCCATCCTATGCCATCCTTAACCGCGTGAAGCACTACAACTTGGTGCCGAAGTTTGAAGACTGGGTGAATTGGATGCACCGCCACTATTCCCAAACCAAGCCGACACTGCTGGAGCTAGTCGTCTCCTTCCTCACTGCATACCCTTCACACTTCTGTTGGACGCCAGAAACGGCGATAAAGAAGCGGACAGCAGCATATCCGACGCCGAGGTCTTGGGCAAACTTTATAGCAAATACACCTGAAGAGGCTATCCAAAACCCTAAGGAAATAGGCCAACGGTGCTCTTTTTGGGTGGGAAAGGAAACCGCTACCGAATTTTATAAGTTCTGCTTAGTTCCACAAGACGAAGTAAAAGCAATCCTTCGCAACCCTAAACTGATAAGGCAGAAAAGTAGAGTCTGGCAAATCCTGTTTATCACCCACATTATTGAGACTATGTATAAATCGGGGAAGGCAATTGACACGAAAGGCTTAGAGGATCTCCTGAAGAATGTGTCTAACGATGTCCTCGCCGCTGTCCTTCCCAACCTACAAGGAGACCCAGAATTAGAAAAGCTGCGTGCCCAACTCAGCCTTCAAATCGTCTCAGGGAAGAAAACCGATTGAAGATACTCCCACCCATCCTCTGGTCTATTACTCCAGATGACTTTCGCAAATGCCTGCAACCACGGATGATAGAACAATTCCAAATGGGGTGTTACCACAACGACGGGGCGCTCATTAAACGCCGCGCAGAGAATCTCCATCGCTATACCGATAGATGGCTTCTCCAACCAGAAAAAGGCAGCGTGCGCTTGACTAATAAGGCTAATATCTCCGACGACGAGCTCCCGTGACGCCACGGAAAAAGGCATTTCGGAGATCATCTTGGCCCAACGACGGCGGTCAGTCGCATCCACGGGCGTTAGAGGGTCAAACCCATAATCCATCCCAATATCGGAGAGAGCGAGAAACGCCTTCTCAAAAACCCGCTCTCCATGTATGTTCGTGCCGACATATACCTTAGGCCTACTCGCCGGCTCACCGAAATGTTCCTTCAGGTAAAGAAGAATTTGGCTTAAGACCCAGCGACGGTTGTCGTCCAAGACCTCTATGTAATAATCGCACAAGTGGGGAGATAACTGTTCGCTCGGGTGAGGGTCAGAAGGCGCATCGATATAATTGAGGTAAATAACCTTGCCTCCTGATGAGCGAACGAAATCTACCTCGTTGGGAAAACGAACATCTGGAATAACGCACCGAGGTAAGTCGCCAAAGTTTGCCTGCCAACACCGAATCCACAAATCCGCTTCATCAGTAAGCGACCGCCCCGCCATTCCGCAATCCTGAAGACGCCGCCGCACCTCACCTACCCACTGGGGACGAAACGCCATAGCAGAGTAAATGTATGACGCTCCTCCCTTAATCGCCGCAGCGAAAGGAGCAACCGCCGCACCATAGTGACCGGCAATAACCCAAGCCATCGTCGTCTTGCCACTCCTCTGCTTACCCGCAAGCCCAACGAGGAACTTGCTGGGGCGCTTGTAGACATACAACTCCTCAACAATGCCAACAGGTACTTCCATCATCAGCGGGCACGACGAGCCGTGCCCTCTCACCTCCTTACGATTGCTGGTTATCAGAAAATATATCTACCAACCCCACGCTGAGGTTATGGTAGATGTAATCGACATATCGCCTATTTATATCAATACCCCAAGCGACCCGATTCAAGCGCAAGGCAGTGTAAAGGGTAATGCCACTTCCAGCAAAGGGGTCAAGAACCGTATCCCCAACAAAAGAGAACATCTTGATAAGACGGTACGGAATCTCAGGTGGAAAGGGAGCAGGACAAATATCGCGCCGCCGGTTCGGCGGGAGTTGCCAGATGCCTGTGGACGCCCATACGAATTCCTCCTTCGTCAATTTGCTTGCCTCCCTGATTTCATCCGCTGCGATGGCAGGCCGATACTTACCACCCTTCTGAAAGATAAGGATATATTCATAAAAAGTGCAAACGGGAATGTTAGGAGGATAAGGAAACGACCCATAAAGGTGAAGCGCCCCGCCAGAAGCATGATGCGCCCGTAATTGCTCGTAAAGAAAACTCCCCTTATAGATCAGCCCGCATTCCTTCTCCAAGTAAACAATAATGTGGGCATGCGTCGGCAAACACCTATTGACCTTTTCGTACTTTAGATTTGTCCAAGAATCGGCAATATTAATACATAGCTTCCCGCCACGGACTACGACGCGGGCGCATTCCCTTAAGATAGCGAGCAGCTTGGCTAAATACTCCTCCCAAGTAGGCTGGTTTTCTAAATCATCCGCCAAATCCGTGTAGTATCCTGACCGTATGTAGTAGGGAGGCGATGTTACCACAAGGTGAACGCACTCGTCAGGAAAAGTCTGGAGAATGGGCAAAGCATCCCCCGCCCAAAGCTTCCAACGCTCTCCCGCATACGTCGGTTGAATCAATTAAAACCCTCCTTTCCTCGCTGGCTGCTTCAAGCGACCGGCTGGCAGGTTGAAATTTTAGCACCGCCGTGTTATAACTGTGGGTGGCGAGACTGCCGAATAATATACTCGGGACGCCGAAAGGAGGAAAAAGCGATGGCACGCCGTAAGCCTGACGCTAATCAGATGACGGACGAAGAAATCATCGCCCGCCTGACGCGGGACGAGGCGGTAGAGATACTCTTGGAGCGGTACGAGGGGTACCTGTGGCAAATGGCGCGAACGCGGTGGGAGCAAACAACAGGTAAGGAGTTTGTGCCCTTAGAAGACCTTGTTTCCGCAGCTAAGCTGGGCTTTATCGTTGCCGTCCGAGAATTTAACCTATCAATGGGCGTCAAATTTCTCACCTACTTTGTTACCGTCGTCAACAACCACATCCTCAAAGAGATTCAAAACTTCATGCCCCTCTCTTTCGGCACTTGGAGCCAAAAGACGGAAGCGGAAAAGGAGGAAATCGCCCAAGTCCTAAAGTCAATCCAAAGCCTCAACAACAACGACAACCCTTATTCCCTTGATGAAGACACCCCGTTGCTTGAGGAAGAAATTCCCGACGAAGCCGACTTAGAGGAACAGGGGCGGCGGGAATTGCGTTGGATACTAAGGAATGCTGTCCGTCGCCTGCCACCCGCCGAACGACAAGTCATTACCTTAATCTATGGCTTGCGAGGGGGTAACCCACTATCACCCAAGGAAGTCGCAAAAATACTCGGTTACACCCCGAAATCAGTCAGCGTCATACTAAATAGGGCGACACAACGGCTTAAAAAGATATTATCGGAGCCCCTGACATAAGGGATGGTTACGAAGCCTTTCGGCGGCTCGGCGAACAAGCTGCATCGCCCGTTGGCGGGAGATCCCCATCTTCTTGCCGACAGCAAGAAAGCTACCGGCGCATTCTTTGTCCTCAAATCCGCAATAAAGCATCAATGCCCGACGCTCTCGCTCTGGTAAGCTTTCCAAGAGCTGACGAAGTATCCTCGACCGTTCTCTCCTCAGCACGTCTTCCTCCACTTCATCCGTGCTGGCCCATTCAATATCCAAAATTTCTTCCACCATCGTTTCATCGTCGTCAGCAGTAAGGCGTCTGTCCATATCAGGCGGCTGCTGTAAGGAAATAAGCGTCGGTCCAGCTAACAGCCCATAATCGTCCTTTGAAAGGCTCATCTCTTGTAACAAGTCTATGAATTCCTCGTCGCTTAACTTTCGGATATCAATCCCGCGCTCAGCTAAAAAGCGGCGAAGACGCGACCACCTACCCAACAACCTCGTAGAAAACCGAATCCCGCCGTGACGGTGACTATAATTGAGCAATTTCCTCCCGATCTCTTGATGAATCCACCAAATAGCAATCGTGGAGAACTTCGTTCCTTCATTAACACTGTAGTGGTCTATTGCCTTGCCCAGCCCAATGACGCCTTCATAAAAAAGGTCTTCAAATTGCATCCCCTCAAATTTGGGGAACTTCGCCAAAACGGCGGCAACCAGCCGAAGGTTGTGATTGAATAACTTCTCTCGGATACGCTCCGCCTCCTCAACGACCGCGCGGCCCGCCTCTGGAAGATCGTCCTTTCCTTCCCAAAGCATCTGCCACACCTCTTCGTAGGAACGATTAAGCTTGGTAGATACATAGCGAATGTAAGCAGCAATAGCTTCGCCTGGCTTCTTTCGACGAATGGTAACACCGAATTCCTTCTTCACACGACGCACCAATGCCGACGCCAATAAAGACATCGCCAAGTCATAGCAACGGAAAAGCAACTGCTCCTCCTCAGGCCCCAACGGTTCATAAGCCTTCAACCACTGTTGGATCTCTGAAGAGATATCGTATAGCAAGGCACCTTGCATGCCTTTCTCCTTCCCTCCTGTTGAAGTCAAAGGATTAGCAGTGCCAATCAGAAACCTGCCTTCTCCTCTCCTGCTGAGAGGACCCCCTTCAAACGACGCGGCCGTGACCACTTCGCCATGTCCTTAAGAAGCGCCTTAACATCTTCCGCCGAAACCGCCCCTCCAAATTTTGCCATACGGCTAATCTTGTGAGCGAGCGCAGCACACTCGGCGTGGGTCCGCCCCTCGAAATATTTCTCATCTACTCCTGCTGGAGGCTCCACACCCAACCTCCTACAATGATATTCGAAAACCTTCCACCCCAGATGCCCGTCCTGCAGCGGCAGGACTTCCACCAGTTCGTCCAAACGCACCGGCCGCAAAAATGCTGGGTCTATCGCGTGCGGTCGGTTAGTCGTAAAAATCATCCCCCAAGAAGCATATGACCGATAGGCATAACCATCAAGCAACTGAAGAAAATGAATGAGCTCTCGCGTCGGCTGCTCCTCTCGATCCTGTATTAAGAACTCGCATTCATCAAAAATGAATAAGACTAAAGGAAACATCTTGATAGCTTCGTAAACAAAATCGATTCCTGTGACACCCGAAGAAAAAACTACCAGCGCCCTTTTCTTCTCAACGGCATACTGGGCAAGGAGGGTAGCGAAAAGGCTTTTCCCCGTGCCAGGCGGGCCAGCAAGGAGAGCACTAAAGTGCATCCCACTGGCAGGATTATCCGCGATAACATCAACCATGTGGATAATTCGTCGAAGGGCAAGCGCAGTGGCAGAGGGATAGAAAGAAAGGAACTCCTCTAAAGTTATCTCCGCTTCACCCAAAGGTGATACTTCGTCGCCGATATCGGCGCCGCCCAATTCCTCTTCTTCATCCTCTACGTCATCATCAAAAGCACTCTGCCATGAAACGTTGCAGACGGCCCCACGTGATTCCTCGCGCAACGCATTAAGAAATGCTTCGTACAGTGAGGCAGGGCTCTCCTTCGCTTCATCCACGAAAAATCGGAAGTATTGATGAAACGCCGTTTCCGCAATTTCCAAGACGACATTAGGAGAACAGCGCCAGTAACCCGCAACGAACTCATAGGAGCGAGGGTCCCACCTCAGCGATGAAATATTGACCTTTGTATAAGGAACAATCTCGGGGTAGAGCCGCCGCAAAGCGCGTCCAGCGATGTGGCGAAAAGCATGGGGAACAGTAATAACAACTAAACGGGGCTTTTCCATTTCCCTGACAATCGTAAGGTCGTAATCAATCCGGCGATCCGTCTTATCTATAACCCAATTTTTGGTAGGGTCTATTTCCTTTAACACTTTCTCATCCATAAATATTGGGCACGAAAGATTGCTTCCCCACCCAGACCACTATAGAAGGAACGTGCCCAATCACCTCCTTCCGATTAAATTGTAGGTTACAAAGCGACCGCAGGCAACCCACCCCCTCAACCAGACAGTAAGCGGTAACTGCCCTACCCCACTAACCAGTCAAGTGCTTCCTTCGCCCATTCCCCGTTCTTTTCGTAAAGGTTGTATATCATCTGAATCTCCCTATCACTATATCCCTCTTGTCTGAGTCTTTCTTCTTCTTCCCTTACTTCTGCTAATTTCTGTTCTACTAGCTGTTCTACGACTTCCTTTGCCCTTTCACCAAGCTGTCGAGACAAGGGACCTGGCGGCTCCTCGGAAATGCCAAATATCCACCGATGCGCTTGGATTATATAATCCAATAATTTGCCCAGCCCGACGCTCTCCCACTCCTGCCGTCGGTAAACGCCGAGGGTGGCTAACGCTGACATAAGACGCCCGATAACCGACCTTACTTCCTCCTTTTCCTTTGGAAACGCACCTTTCACGATGCTCAAGGCTCAATCTTCTTCCTCGGCGACTACCTTGTCCGCCTTCTCTCGGAGCCGCTCAGCCAACTTAATCGCCCGCTTCTTCACTTCGTCAGGCAAGTCAACACCTCGACGCGCCCCCGCCAATGCCTGTTGGGCAGCAATGACTCCTCGGCGGATAACCGTCGGTTTCCCGTCCACAACATCAGCGACAGGCAATTTGTAAGACTCAAACTTGTGGGGGTCCTCCGCATCATAGACGAGGAAAAAGGTCTTGTATCTGCGCCACTCGGAAGCACCCCACTCCGATGGATCCTTGTCGGAAACCCACTTTCGGGCGCGTCTGTCGGCAGCGTCCGCGTCCCACGCGCGATGGTCTGTAACAGGTAGGCGCAGAACGGCAGTATTTACCGTCCAACGCGCCATCGTCTCTCCCTCCTACACAAATTCGGGTTTACCCCCGCCGATATAATTTTAGCTTCGGAAGTACCCCATCCCCGCAGAGGATAGAGGCGCCGGATTTAAAAGATGCTAATCGGCTCGCTTAGGCGAAGAACTGCTCTAAGCAAATAGGATTCATCAGGAGTGATGGAAGTGCTTATGCTTTCCACCATCGCCATCGCCCGCAAAGTAACCACATCAGAAAAAACAATGTCTATAGGAAATTGCTCCCGCACATAGTCGTAAATGTTAGTTAACTGAAAGACCGCCAAGTTGATATCGGAGGCAAGACCCGCCTGTAGCTCTAGCTGCATAGCAATGGGACCTTCTTTTACACTTTGGGCAACAGAGCCCCACTCGTCAGCCACTAACGGCTTGACGCGAGCTCCCCAGACAGCCACCTCCGAATCCTCTACCTCAGGAAAGGTATAGACAGGAGAAATTGTCCTCTCAAGGGAGAAAGTAAAACTATAAACCAATCCCAATAAATCCACCCAAATTCCTGTAGGAAACCGAATGCTGATATCCCGAATAGTCAGTAGGTTGCTGGAAAAGAGGGAGGCAGCGGCAGCCGAAGAAGAAAAAACATCTATCCCCGTTCTATCAGTATACCAAGACAAATACGGGGTCAAAAAGTCCATACCGAAGGACACAATAGGCTTATCTCCCCCCGAAGAGCCTTGGATACGAACCCTTGTTGGGATAGCCATATGAGTCTCCACGACAAAACAGTGCCCTGCGAACTCTGGGATCATAGACAAGGCGACCAGTTGGATACCATACTCCGGCGCCGATTCAAAACTTCTTCGCCTTCCACCTGCCTCATCATTCCATACCGACGAAAGAACCTCAGGCAGGAATTCCTTGGAAAGTGACCCCGTGATGGAAATGGAACGCCCACCTATAGGGACGGGCTTGAACGTAAAGGCAAAAAGTTTACCAAGTATCTCAAGAGGAGCTATCCCAAAGTCACCGCTAACTGTTACACCGTCAATAGGAGGAGCAGGCAAATAAGGCAAATCTAAAAGATTAAAACCATAGACACGATAAGCATTTCCATAGGCTAAAGCTGATCTTAGGATCCGACGTTCTTTTCCCTGCGACCTTCCATGCGACCCCGCCCCCTCCCCAGATTCATCCGTCTGAAGGATTCTGAATGGGATAGGTGTCGCTGTCCTCAACCACCTAATTATTGACACTTTTACATTCTTCCCAGAAAACAGAATCAAGGCACTACTCCTCCGATTTTCAAGTACCGTAAGAAAAATCTAATGCCCGCAAAGAAACCGTTGCCTCCAATGCCCCCTCAACCCTCACGGAAGTGTTCCCCTCACCAAGCCGCGCAGAATAAAATGAGAAGGTAGTTGGCACTCCCCCCTCAGGATAAATGGTCATCATGATTTGGTAGACCCCCGTATGCGGCTGGAACTCTATATTGCGTCCAAGCCATAAAACAGCATCGGGCGATAAGGCAAGTTGCAACTCCACATCCCAACGATTAATAGAGAAGTCATTGGCGACTTTGACGGGGGATATTCCGACACGGTGCCGCCAAGTAACAGGGGCATTAATCCTCACTTCGGCACCGACGATACCATGCGGCGGAACATGCGGGGGGTCGAAACTCAAAGCGATGTTTCTTATCGTAATGAATTCGTCATTAGGATTAACAGTCGAGAGAACTGGTAAGGTTGTGTCTGTAAGGTTAGCCATATTAAATGACCAAGTGATTGAAACGGTTGCAGGATTGCTTCCGCGCGCTTGAAATTCCCACCGCGTCGGCACGGCCTCGGGAATATCTATGACAACGAAACTTCCCGTTACGAAGGGGTTCACAAAAGCAACACGAAGACGCTGCTTGTAAAACGGGGGGAAACCCCCGACAGGGCGCCCCATAAACGGAAAGAGCACGGGGTTAGTAAGGTGAGAAGCCTGTAGAAAGAATGTCGCCGAAAGGTTTCTAGGCGGCACTACTCCCGTCGCAATAGTTGCATAGGTGTCTGCACCAACCGACTTAACCGGCACGGTAAAAAACGAGAGGGGTACGGCTATTTCCCTGACCAGCGGCATCGCCAGCCAAGGAAACTCCATAGCCATCCCATCAGAAGCATAGGACGACCAATTGGAGACAATAATTGTACAATCTCGTCCAGAAAGACCATACAACATTTACTTATCGACCTCTAGGAGGATGGCTACCGCTCCCGCTGCTTGAGAAGCAACAAAAATATTTCCGTCACTATTGACGACGACTTTAAAAGGTGGACGCGGTCTCTCAAAGACTTGACCTTCAACATCTACTATCCTATCACGTACCTTTATTTTCCCGCTAGAGACAACGATTTTGTCTTCAGTAAGCTGCACATTTAAGCCAGAAATCACCTCGACATCGCGCTCAGGAAGAGGCGGCAATGGGTGGGGATTCGTCCTTGGAATATCCCCAATAGAGACCGCCGAAAGGAAGTGGGAAGACATAAAGCGTCCCCCCACCGTCATACGGCGAACCAGCGTCATGTGCGGACCAACAAACCCCATGAGATAGGCATTTCTCACATGTTCTCGAATTTCTCGAAATGGGCGCCGCACCCACATATCCATGTAATAAATCTTCTGCATCTCTTGTTCATGCAAATGCAGCAACTCCAACAGCTTAGCATCTTCCTCAGCCACAGCACTCGCTGGCCGAGGAAGGTCAATATAAATTGGAATGTTGTCTTCTCCAACTGAAGTACCCCCCACCCCAGGGGGTTCCGTAGCCCCTGCGCCTTGACCTTGACGCGGAAATCGCCCGAGCAGAGCATTTTCACGGCGCAACAATCGACCATCACCCAACAAACGATTTTAATTTAAAATCTACTGATGGGGAGGTATAAATTTAGGATGCTGACAACTGCCGCCATCGCCGCCGTCCTAATAGAAAAAACCAATACCAGCATACCATGGGAGTGGCAGATACTTCTATGGGGGTGGCTCTTCCTCGCCGCTGTCAAGGAATATCACTACAGCGACATTTTGTTCCTCATAGATGTAGCGTTGTTCATTGCTCTCTCCACTTTTTGCCCCGCATTGCTACCGTTAGGAACGGACGCACTGGTCATCGCCGCCCTCTTTACCCTCCTCAAGAGAGCCTCCCTCAATACCGACCAACTACTACAGAAGCATACCAAGTGGATAACCGCTCTCCTAATAACCCTCGTCCTATTGGACGTTTTCCTTGTTATTGCCGTCTACCCTCGCATAAAACAGCTAGCCCTCCACTTCACTATCCCAGCCTATATAAGCGGGCCAAGAGTGGGGGAGTGGTTTCCCATTTTAGGCAGCGGGGATTACCTCGTAGCAGGCACTCTAATGTCCCTTCTTAATATGCGCTGGCTTCAAGCGTGCGCTGCCCTTACTATTGCCCTCTTAGCTTGCTTTTACCTTCCAGACGCCATTAGCCAATGGCTACAATTCATACCAGCCCTCCTTTTTATAGTGCCTTCCTTCCTTTTCGTTTGGTTTCTATGTACTAATATCTCTAAGAGACTCCCGAAACAAACCGAACCCCTTCCGCTAGTCTCTGGCAGAGGCGCTTGGGGGCTTTACTATCTCGCTATGCAGCGCCAAAATAAGACAAGCGGAGGTGACACGAGGACAGCGCCTGTCGCTGACGTGAGCGACGAAGGACTGTCCGACGCCTGTGAGCTGCCATCGGCTAAAGCCAACAGCTTTTTGCAGGCACGACGCTGACTTAAAGTCAGCGCCCCTGCGGGCTCGCTCCGAACCCAAGCCATCGGGCGGCTCTCTAAGCCTGCCCGATAAAATTATAACGCGAGAGCAAGGAGGTGAAAGGGCGCATTTACCTGTCGGCTAAAACCGACAGCTCCCTGCGCCCAGTTTTTATGGCAAATCAGAAACTTTTCGAAGCTAGTCCCACCGAAACGGGTATCGTGAAAATCGTGTGGCGACTGGACAGCGTAGGCTCAGGCGGAATGAATTCAAATGCCATTCCTTTATATGTCACTAACAGAAAGCTGGTCATTTTGGGGGTGAGCGGAACCGCAACTGTCACGATAAAACTTTACGCTGACCTGCGAGATGTCCCAGCGGCGCCCAACGATTTCCCGCCAGCGGGAATTGCCCTTCTAGGCACATTGGGACCTTACTCTCTGTCGCCTGACACAGCAATCGTTGAGAACTTTCCGCTATATGCGGACTTCGCCGAGCCAACGGTATCCAATATCGGAGGCACATTCGTTGCCTATGCCATTATCGAAGGAGCACTTTGAAAATGGATGGAGCTATAAACTTAACTTGGCAAAGAATTACACAGGATTTGTACTTTTTCTCCCAACCAACGCAGGAGCTTTCGCAAAAAAGATAGGATTTTCGCCAACCAAATTCGTCTACAAGCACTACAAAATGTGGGTTGTCGTCTGCAAAGGAAGAAGAGCAATGGACATCGAAGGTTTCCTCAAAAGGAACGGCTTAACACTACTTTTGGAGGATGACATCATAGAACGGTGTTACCCCTTTCCCCTCTGAAATCCTTCGGATGCTAGAGTTAATTTCGGCGCCGAAATTAACTCTTAAATCCCCCTGCGCCGAAACGGAGAAAGATGTAACTCCTCCATCAGCTGGACGCCCCGTTCGGCAAGACCTGCCCTCCACATAGCGGTAACCCCCAAAGGTTGCTTCTCACCTTCATCTCCCAATGATTGATAGCAAAAACGAAATTCACCATCTATCGGAACAGCCAACTGCCATCGCGCCGATACAAGGGTCATCGCGTCCCGCAAGCATTCCAAGGCTTGTTCTTCGCAGCCCACCCGCACTTCTGCCAGCATACTATCGTGGATGGTAGCGAGAAGAGCGACGGCATCCGACCCTAACCGCTTATAAGAGAGGCGGACGAACCAGAGCGTCACCATCTGCCACCAATCCGATGCTTCCGACTGAATGACAAAGTTACCTATCTGACGAAGGGCACGGGGGTCCCCCCGCACGGCGGCATAGGCACGCCGATATCTCCCAAGCCAATTTCGCACGAACCCGTGTTGTTTCCCAAACGCGTGTACCGCCTCCATATAGCGGAAGACCTCAGGATAATGGTCGCGCAACCGACTAATGTAAAGATTGGCTTCCTCCTCAGGCAGGCGCAAAAGGCGCGCCAACCCAAAAGGAGACATCCCGTAAAAGATACCGAGGACGACTTGCTTCGCTATCTGCCTCTCTCTTTTACGGTCAATCTCTTCGGGAGGTTTCCGAAAGATAATGCTCGCCACCTCCGTATAAACATCGTTTCCGCTGTAAAAAGCCTCTATCAGATTCGGGTCGCCACTTTTTGCCGCCATCACACGGACTTCAAACTGAGAGGCATCACATTCCAAAAAGCAACAGCCTGAAGTGGGAACGAAAATTCGGCGAGCCTGCCGGCCCGATTCCGTCCGCTCCGAGGGGAAGTTGTGAAAGGGAGGCTCTTCAACAGACAAACGCCCAGTCCGTGTTCCGAAGAATTTGAATTCGGGGCGAATGCGCCCGTCTATATCTACGAATTTCGTCCACTGGCGCAAATAGGATGAATAAAGCTTGTCCAACTGCGAGAACTCTATCAAGCGAGAGAGAATTTCAGAGTGCTCAGGGTAATGCTCAAGGAAATACGACAAAACTTGCCGACGGGTCGTCTCGTCCCCCCCTTCAGGCGGCTGCAACCGCAACACCTGATATAGGTAGTATTTCTTCTCTTGCCAGCTGCGCGGGTTCTTGATGTGTCCCTTCGACAACTGCCTTATCTCCACCGTAAGGGCGTCCAACCGCTGGCGGACAATATTTGCAATATCCTTCCGCAACAGGTCGGTATTGACCCCAATCCCTCGGTCGGAAGCAACGGCATAGAGGCACTCTAACGGATAAATCAATTCCGAAAGGAGAAAATCTAAGTCAGCCTCCCGAATTTGCGCCTGCAGATAGTGATAAAGTCGCACCGTCCAATAAGCGTCATTAGCATTATATCGGCACAGTTCGTCCCACGACAACTTTCCAAGTCCAGCGGTGCGACGAGCCTCCTGCACACGATCATCTACCCACGAAGGGGCGCCGAGCAGGCGCATAGCCATATTTTTGAGCCCATACTCATGGTCATCCCGTTCCTCATCCAACACATAATACATCAACATCGTATCAGCGAAAGACCGAGGCGACGGCACAGCCCCCCAAAGGCGATGGAACCACATCAATTCAAAGAGGGCGTTGTGATAAACCTTGCGAGGCACCGTGCGGAAAATGAGATCGCGCAAGGGCGAAAGGCGGGGAAAGTCCAGAAGACCATCCTTATCTGCAATAACAACCGTCCGGTCCCCATCCGACAGCCCCACTGCAAGTACCTGCGCCGCTTTCGTCTTCCCCCGCGTCACCAGCTGGTAACCCCGATAAGCAGGGTCGACGACATCCACCTCAATATCACAAGCAATCACCTCGCGCTCAGAGAAATACCGGCAGACATCTTCCACTTCCGCGGGAGTGCTTACTACCTCATAGCTAAATGGCGGGACAGCACCACCAGCAGCCGCCAGCCGCCGCTTTACGGAAATAAGTGTGTCGGTAATCGGCCCCCACAAATTGGGGTTTCGGACAGCAGCGGCTGGATGATAAGTCCAACAAACCCATATCCCGCGCCACTGGACAAATTCACCGTGCGGCGGTCTCTTCACCCGAATAGCCCTAAAAAACTCGCCTGCGGCAATCGCCCCCAAAAGGCATATATATTGAGGTCGGTACTTCTGGATTTCCTTCATAAGGTTAATTGAGCAACATTTAGCAGCTGCTCTTAACATCTCATCACTAACATTTGTTTCTGGTAAGATTACACACTTGATAATGTTTGTTAAAATGGAATGATCCCAAAGACCGATATCCTGAAGTTTTTCCGCAAACATCTCGCTGCTATAGCCGACGAATGCCATTTCCTTCTCCATCTCCTCCTTTGCTGGGTGTTGCCCGACAAACAAAATGATGGGTTCACGAAGGACTTTCGGCTGACGCACCGTCGTCACTTGCTTCGGCGAAAGTTGCCTTTGCCAGATCGGGCATGACGGGCAATTGTCACAGATGACAGGCAAGCGCCCATCTTCCGCGCCGATGTAAAGCATCTAGGCATCCTCCTTTCCGCCCAGCGAATATTTTACAGAGGCTGCACTGGGAGCGTTAGCGGCTAAACCCGGAGCCCCTACCGATTGCGAGGAGCTACGGAATAAGGGCCCATACAACGGTTACCCAGTCGTCCCGCTCATTTCTGAAACGGAGATATCCCCGCCCAACAGGTCTCACAAGCTTATCTGGGTAAACAGGAACTACACCTGCTAACATCCAAAAGTTCCCGTCAGGGGACAATAGCACCCGAACCCGCGATTCCTCCACTAAGCTTGTCGCATGCAAGGTCGCACTAGCGAAGGGAACCCTCAAAGTAGTCAGCGACAACGGCGGGATAATTGAGACCCCCCACACCGATGCATCTGGCAGGGGCGAGATATCCAAGATATCATCAATAGTTAAACACCGCACAAAAGCATCCCCAGCCCTTTCCCCCACCCCCACAGCCACGAAGGTTAGGGAATCCCCCCTTCTTATCCACTCCGTCCCGATGTGAGCGAGGGCATCAGCTCGGAACGCCAAAGCATTTGAGCTTAGGTGGGCAACGGCATCACCGAGGCGCTCCGCCAATGCGGTGGCAAAAATAGCCAAAGCGTCCGCCCGCCCCTCCCGAAGAAGAGAAGATAAGTGCACTAAAGCATCCGCCCGAAGACTGACAGGAATGCCCAGTATAGTGAAAGCGTCACCGTCTACAGAGGTTGCCGAGTCAGAAAACCGAGCCGCCGCATCAGCGGATAACCAAAACTCTGCTATGGCAATAGCCAGCACCTTAATGACCTTCTGCATATAATCTGACTCGGCAAAACCATCAATCAGCGGATAAAGAGAAGTGATACTATCTGGTAGCGACCGCAAAAACCCAGCAGGTTGGTAAATGGGAGGCGGAGTCATTTGAGTAGTAACAAGAGGCGCACTTTGACGGAGACCGCTTCTCAACGCCCCCCAAAGGTCACGAGGAAGTTGCACTTGCTGGCTCTGATAAGAATAAACAACGTAGGTTACTGGCTCTCCGTTCACCCGCAAAATGCAGTAAGAGTCACTTGTGGGAGTAGACGTATCACGATACTCTAGCCGCAGCCAAACAGGAAAGGCAGAACGAGATGGGATGGAGAGAACTAAGGATGCTGACCAAACGCCAGAGATGACAGGGCTGGCGTTTTCATTTTCAAGAAAATCAACATGAAAGGTAGGCGATTGCGCCCCTAAAGCAATGTAAACCTCCTCAGGCCTCGTCGGCGGGAAAGGGCCGATGACTTCCAAGGTGGCATTGTCGACAACGGTATCGGATGGGTTGTAAAGGTAGAGGCACCGATGATAAGGTTGAGGGGTAAGGACAGGAGGCGGGAAAAGCAACCCAACATTATAAACTTCTACCTGCCGACTGGAGATATAACGCCCCCGAGAAAACTGCGGAATAGTAGCCCCCCATAACTCTATCGCTCCGGAATAATAAAGCTTCAAATATTGCTACCCCCTTTCCTCGATTTTTACCCGCAATAGCCGCCTGCCCTTGAATTTCCAAACGCCTACTTTGGCAACAACCGAGTGTCGTAGGCGCCAACGCCCGTCGCACCCCAACTTGGCATCGCTCAAGTGCTTGGGTACCCAAACGATGAAAAGATACGGCACAAAGCCCAAATTTTCCTTGTCTGCGGACGACGGACGAAGGAGAGCATCCGCACCAGGATGCGAATGAAAAGTGCCTATTACCCGCTCCCCCCTCCTGCTCTGCTCTATATTTGACTTAAAAATTAAAAGTTTTTCTGGTTTAAAAATAACTTCATCTCTTTTATTAATTACCGACTGGAGGGGAAGGACGTCCGTTACGATGTTGTCCTGCCCCAATACAAAGCCGAAGCACTCCTTGGGGAATATCTCCTCCGCCGCCAACACCATCGTCAATAAATGCTGCCGAGAAATATAAATCCGCTCCTTCATAAGGGACCACCCACCTAAAATTTTAGCGGCAGGAAGGATTATGCTAAAATTTCCTGCGGGTGAGAATATGCGGCTGAAAATGGGACCAGGAACGAGATTACCGGCAGAGTACGTCATTCCGAACTTGCCACATGTGTGGTACGACCAAGAGACGATCAACTCGTGCGTGGGGCAAGCCCTCTCTTTTTGCGTTTCCTATTATTTTTACAAAGCCACTGGAAAGGTAGAAATGTTTTCCCCAATGTTTCTCTATTGGCACGCCCGATACTTACGGGGCTTGACAGCGAAGGATGAAGGGGCATACTTAATTGACGGGATAACGGCCTTGATACGATGGGGATGCTGCCGAGAAGCGGTATGGACACATACTCGAGCACACTTGACAGTACAGCCATCACCGGAGGCTTATGAAGACACCATGTCATTCGCTTTAACAGCAAAATACGCTATAATAAAGACGGTGGAAGAAATGAAACAGGCTTTGGTTCATCAAGTGCCTGTGGTTTTTGGCTTTCCCGTCCCAGAATCCTTCAAACGTTCCCTCAGAGGCGAAGTATTTCTATATCCCCCTCGACCCAACGATAGGATCCTCGGTGGTCACGCTGTCGTTGCCATTGGTTATAGCGACAGCAAGACAGCCTTCCTTTGCCGCAACTCGTGGGGACGAGAATGGGGGGATGAGGGTAACTTCTGGATCCACTACGATTACTTCGAAATTGAATTCACTAATCCCCGCTATGGGATAAAAGTGGAAAGGAGGAAGCCAAAATGCTAAGGACGCTGTGGAACCTCATTAAATCTCACAATATCCTTCGCCAAGACGAGAGCCAGCAGCAAAGTGACCGCTTCCGATCATCAGGATGCGAGTGGGCGATAGAATTTACTACGACCAAGGCAGATATCCGCGTCCTGAAAGGAACCCTCAGATGTCTCGTACTCAGTGATGTTCACTCCCCCTTCTTCTATCCGCCAGCGGTCGCCTTAGCCCTCAGCATTGGAAAATACATTAAGCCACACCTCGTCATCCTAAACGGCGACTTCGTCGACTGCTTCTCCGTATCTCCCTTTCGCTGGAGCAGTCGCGAGGACAACCTCCATAACGAAATAGAAATCAGCCGACAACTATTAGATATCATTACTAAGACCTTTCCAGATACGCCCTTCATTTTCATCGAAGGAAACCACGAGTTGTTCCTCCAGAAATACATACGACGGCGGGCAGCAGCACTTTCCCTACTTGAAGAAATCAAAATCCCGTCCCTCTTAGGGTTCAAAGGGAAAAACCGCTACTATCTGCGCCGAGAGGAGGAATATGCCTCCTTCGAAACAAGCGCCTTCCCGTCAGTCTACTTCTATAACGCTCACGGAACGCCAAGACTACTAGTGATTCACGGCGACGGGTTAGGGATTTCTAAAGGAGCGTGTCATTTTGCCCGTCTCGTTCACCAACGAGTGCTCATGAATACCATCTGCGGGCATTGGCACGTTAGCCAAACTTGGCATTCCTTCACATTAGAAGGGGAACGAATCAGTGCATGGGTCTTCCCCCCACTTTGTTTCCCCCGCCCGCATTGGCGCCATAGCATTTGGGGGCTCGGAGTTGGCTTCTTCCAATTAGATGCCGCAGGATCATTAAATGTGGACATTGTAGATTTCGTAACCGACCCAGAGAGAAAAGTTCTCCGAGCTAAGTATGGAGATAAAGTTTTTGAGGAAGGTCTCTCCTTTGCCGAGTCCTCGAAGAATTATAAGTAATACTTTTGAATTAGCTTTTCCAAAACCTCCCACAACTTGGCGACAAGTGGGGAAGGAACCCCATAAGCCTTCAAGTCCCTGTAACGGCGAATTTCACCATACCAAGCGGCCAAGGCAATCTCCCCAAATGGCGGGGGTAGCTTGCGTAGGAAGTCCTCAATTTCTATTCGCTCGAACCCCTCCCTCCATTGCCTTTCCGAAAGACCGTTAGCCTCGTCAGCCAAAACAACTTCTTCTCCTGTACTTGAAACATCCCCGTCCTCATCCTCATCCTCAAGGTCCGAAAAGGAAAGGATTAGGAAACGGTCGCCGTTTTTCTTCATTTTGACATAAGCGGAGGGCGGGTAGGAGAGACCGTGCTGAGCCCGTGAGACATAGTCCAGAAGTAGCGACCTAATGACGTAGAAAGCATAGGTGGCAAAAGTCGTCTGACGGGTGGGATTAAACCTCAAAGCAGCAGAAACAATCCCCAGAAGGGCTTCCCCAATCACATCCTCCACATTGACGTGATAAATCTCCTCCGCGATTTTATTGGCGATGGAAACAGCAAGACCTTTGTGTCTCTCCATTAGAGCAGCCGAAAGGCGCTGAAACTCCTTAAATTTGGAGCGAACGCCAGGGAATCGGGGGGAAAGAAACTTGACCACATTCTCAAGCGTTAAATCCTCTTCCCGCCCCAAAACCTTATGCCATAAGTGCTCGACCGTCTTCGGAGCCCGCCCCCGCCAAATCTGCTCAAGCACAATGTTTTGATGACCTAACCGCCTTCTTGTGAACCCCTTCTTAGTTGTCTTTCGGAGATATTCATCAAAACATTTGAGAATATAAGTAGCACACTGCTGTAACTGCCGGCATAGAACGACATCGTCATCTCGCTCGAATGGCATGGAAACAACCCCCCAAAAGTTACCTTTGTCAAATCGTCCCCTCCCCACCTATCGGAAGCGACATATCCGAGAAAGAGTTTAGCACGGAAAGAGCAACATCTAATTACTTTTTCTGGTTTTCCTCTCTTAAAATCTATGATGGTGGACCATCATGATGGAGCAATTACAACATCCGTCTCAAGGAAACCACCCAATAGTAACGGCTCTAAAGGATTTAATCAAGGAATCAAAAGGTTTGTTCCTCCAAGTAGACGAACTGTATAAGCTCATAGGGCAACAACTCAGAACGGCACAAGACCAGCAAGTAAAGGATCTGATAACAGAAATGAGAACGAGAACAGGCGCCTTTTCTTATGCCGTCATTACCATTCTTTGGTATGATGGACTCAATCTCCTTAACAGAATCGCTAATTACAAAAAGCTCATAGAGGGCCAAGAGGGAAAAGACATTAAAACGGAGGCAGAAAAAGCCAAAAAAGCTATCGAGGACGCAGCCGAGAAATTTGAAAAGACTATCACTTATGTTAAAGACACCGTAGAAAAACTCAATCAGGGAGCAAGCACCTTAACACAAAAGCTGCAAAGCCTACAAAGTTCCGCCCAGCAACAGGAAATCGCCAGTGTAATCCAACAAGCCACCAGCGAAATCGGTAATATATCTAACAGTATTAACAGCATTGCACAGAAATTGGGAGATCTCGAGAATATCTTCACTCAGATTAAACAGGAAGTAAATCAACTAGAACAACAAACCACCACTACTAAGACATCCAATGATAAAGAAGGCGCCGACGGCACAACATCCACTCCCTCTGAACAAGACCTGCCAACCCAACTGGGTGAATTGGAAACAAAGATCGTGAACTTATACCAAGCTGTCGTGGCCTTGGAAAGTGTAGTAAACACAGCAAACTCGGCCGCCTCAATTATCCCAGCAAATATTGAAGGCATGAATACTACCTCCTTGGCGGAGAAACTTAGACAAATGAGGCCCCGGAACTTCTACACCAACATACAAGCCTTAGAACAGTATACCGGGCGGGAACTGCCAGACATATTCGCCATATTGAACCCACCAGAAAACCAGGAACAGGGGAATGTTACGCAGCTTAACCTCTTGAAACAACAGGAGGTTTCTAACACTGATATCCCAGAATCAATAAAAAGTTACCTAGAAGAAGTCAAAACGCTTCTTTTAGACGCCAGAAACCTGATGGAAGCGAATCTAAACAATATTTTAGAAGAATTGTCCAAGCTTGGAGGCAAGCTAGGTCAAATTTCAGACATAAGGATAGCGCAGGAAGCAAAAAGAATCTACTCTATTCCTACCTTAGTCATTTTAAATGAATGCAAAAGCAAACTCACCGAGGATATGCCCCGAAGCCGAATAGAAGAGATCGCCCCCATAGTTGGGGCGATACTCATCGGCGTAATGTTTTGGGACAGTTTTCTAAAGTGGGATAAGGTAAACGATGCAATGAGGGGACTAACAAACATCGCCGGAAAATTCCAGGATCCAGTCACAAACACAGCTCTCTCTAACATAAAGGGAAGTGCCAGTAGCAAATTGAAACAATCAAAGCCAGCTCTCAAGGAGGCTCCGGTTCCTCCTGCCACCGCTGAGGAGGTCGGCGCCACTGTGCTTGCCGCCATAGCAAGTAAATTCGTCAAATCGCCGGAAGAGCAAGCTGGCTTAAAAATCCAAGCCCAGAGACAGCAAGAAAAAAAACTTCAGGGGTTTCGTGTGATCACCGACCCTTCCACCGTCAAAAAGATAACAGATGAAGTAAAAATACGGGGAGTAATACCACGTCTTGGAATGATTCTGGATCCGAAGAGAGGTGGAGTAGTTAGGAATATCAAGACGATGATAAACGCTTTTGCCGAATATATGGCAGAGTCCTGGACGGAAATTAAGAATCAAATAGAAGAAGATATTAGGGAGGGGCGCCTTTCTGACCCCCAAAAAAAGATACAACAGGCGCTCGACAAGATAGACAACTCGTGGGACAACCTTTTAGAGAAAATGCGAGCAACAAAGTGGAGAGAATACTCCCTTGATATTGGACTAGAAAAAGAAAAAATAGAAGGGATCAAGAGGGAATTAGAACAACTCATAGACGAGTTTTTTGAACTTCTCGAAGCATGGAAGGCCGCTAAAAAACCCCAAGAAGGCGCGCTAGACATAGAAGAACTTTTCTTTCAACCCCTTGGCTTGCCAGCGCTTAAGGCCGCACTTCGTACACTGCCACCCTCCATCCCTGGTGGCGCTGGCACGAGAAAAGTAACCCGGAGGAAAGAAGCAGGAGGACCCCAAGTAGCCCCGAAAAAAGAAGAGAAAGAAACACAAGCAGACAAGGTAGACGAAGGAGAAGGACCCCAAGTAGCCCCGAAAAAAGAAGGAGAAGCACCAAAACGCCTTAGGTACCGAGGTCGACAGAGAGGGCCAGTTAACCCGAGAGGACCAAGTATGCCAACATCTTCCCACTTGGCGGGAGGCAAAGAGACTAGTGAAAAAACGCTACAAGGGGAAATAGGAAGAGCGATAAACTTCATAAAGGCAGGAAAAGTCGATGATGCCATTAAAGCAGTGGCAAACGCCATACAGGTACTTGACGGCATTATTCGCCAAAAACCCCAACCACAAGGTGCACCTTCAGCACGTCTACGGGATGCAGAAATTTACCTTAAAGCTGCCCGACAAAAACTACTCAATGCAAGACGATTAGGCCCAGATAGCTATGGATTCAAGACCAGCCTCAAAGAGGCAAATTCTTTCCCCCAGGATGCCCTTATTGCCCTTTCAAACCAGACCGCCGGAAGCAGCCCCTATTTAGGAAGGAATCTACTGCTTCTCATGAAAATCTTGAATTCCATGCCCGCAATGGCGCAATCACGTCGCCAGGAAGATAAAGACGAAGCTATCTTGGAAAAAGAAACTATATGACGGCAGACGCTAAGTCCAAAAACCGCGCGGTAACCTCTTCGGAAGAGCTGCTTTCTGGATGACCGAGGGCGTCCGATGCCGCAAGCAATATCGCCGCATACCTTAGAACATCCCTTTTGCGCTTTAGCCACTGGATTGCTTTTTCGTCGCCGTGCGCCGCCTCGTGGACCCGCATGTGATACCGCACGAGCCAGTAGATAATCCAACGCTCATTGGGAAAGAAAGAAAGCTGCTCAGTAATCTTCCCAACAAGGCGAGCCCCCAAAATGTCATGACTGTCCTCCTTAATTGCCTTCCCAATGTCGTGCAAAAGCAGAGCAAACCCAGTCATATTGAGAAGGTTCCGATAACGAGAAACGCCCATCCGAACGTTGACCAGCACCTCTTTAGCCTTCGCACAAAACTTCGCCCACCGCTTCCCATACTTGTCCGTGCGGAGAGAATCATCAAAGGCACTGTAAGCAAGGAAGAGATGCTGGCTTTCCGCCCCCCGCAAAAGCTTCTGTAGGGGGTCAAAGAAAACCTCATCGCCACGAGTAACATAGAGAGCCTCCGCAAAGCGCCGAAGCGAATAATCAATAGCCCGCGCAAATTCCCGAACAATAAGTAGAGGAGATATATCCCACCGAGCCTTCTGAAGAGCCTTTGGGTAAATACCTGCCGTCGCCTTCTCAAACCGATAGAGGGGCAACTGGCAATAAAGGCGCAACCCCCGAATAGCACCGAAAGGGTAATCCACCAACCACCGAGGGTTGGGCGCCCGCAACACCTTTTGTTGAACATCTTGCCAACTCGCCTTAAACGGAGAATATATAGGCGCAGAACCGTCCCCTACAAGCGTCTGACCGTCACAATAGAAAGTGTTCACCGTAAAATCAAAGGGATATCGAGTCAGATCTACCGAGGTCGGAACGACCGCCACATCCACCGACTCGTCGTCCCCAACCACCACCCTGATAGTGCGCTCCTTAATAAGGGCGGGAAAGAGTGCTTTCGTATGACGAGAGAGAAAATCCACCGCCTCATCAAAGTTGTCGTGCAAGAAAAGGATATCCACATCCGATTCTTGCGCCACCTCGTCCTCCGACGGAGCAGTTTCATCCCCCAACTGGCTCCGGATATAATCTCTAACGAGCCCGCCGTACACCAGAAACCTGTGGTCTTTAATTTTCTCAAGAAAGGCAAATGCCTTTTTGGGGAGCCATTTAGCTGGAAAATCCATGCCGAACCCACCGTAAGAGATTTTAGAAAGCCCCGCTTAAAATCTGCATAGGAGGTGCGCTAAAAAACACGGCTATGGACTTGGTAACCATTAACGCCAGTTACATGACGGTCAAAATACCGATAAGCGACCGAGAGCAATGGGAGAACCTTCTTACCGTAGCAGATAAGCACCTGATAGCCCTGCCTAAAGATGTCATCCCGCCAGCCGCCATCGGTTGCCCCCAACATGCCGTTTTCGACCCCAACCATGCCCTCTGCTGGATCCACTATCGCCCCTACAACCAGTATCGCCTCTACAGAATGTGGATGGAAGAAGGACATCTCCTCTTTAGACTGCCTATCGGCGGCGTCATCCTGCTTCTTTCAAAGGCAAAAGAAGAATTAGATAACGATGTCCACCAAACCATCCGCCAATACCTTGTTGCTAATTACCCGCGCAAGGACCTTCTTTCTTTCGACCCCTTAAAATTCCCCGTAGAGCTTTACCCTTACCAAATCAAAGCAATAACGGGGGCGATAAACTACAGAAGAGCCATCGTGTCCGCCCCGCCAGGGTCCGGTAAGACAGAAATTGGGAGCGCCCTTATCGCCTCGATGCCCGCCCACTGGCAAGTAGGGTGGTTTACTCACACTCGGACACTTCTCCGCCAATCTCAAAACCGCCTGCTAAAAAATCTGCGCGAACCTATCGGCGCCATCAGCGGAGAGGATAGCTTTGACCCCAGACGAGTTACCGTTGCGATGGTGCAAACCATAACAAGAAGAGGACAAGAAAAGAATGACCCCAACATCATTGCATGGCTCCGTTCGTTAGACGCCATCATACTAGATGAAGCGCATCACGCCCCAGCAAAAACTTTCTATTGGACACTGATGAGCTGCACCAAAGCATGGGTCAGATTTGGTCTAACCGCCACGCCAATGCGGGAGGAAGGTGAAGAGGAAATCTATATGTGGTGCGCTATTTCCCCCCTCATCGTGGAAGTCAACCCACACGAATTAGTCGCCGTGGGAAGACTCGTCCCAATAGAACTAATCGTCTACGATTTAGAAGGAACCGTTGAATACAAAGGCAATTACCGAAATTGGCAAGATGAATACATGGATCAAATCGTCAGAAATAAAATCAGAAACTACATCATCGCAGCAGAAGCTATCATAAACCGCCCATCCGTTATCCTCGTCTGGGCTATTGAACATATCCAGCATCTATTGGACGCCATTCAAAATCTATCCAAGAAATACAACATCGAGGTAAAGGTTGCAGCCCTTCACGGCGAAACAAAGAGCCACGACAGACAAATCGCATTGCAGCAGTTTGAGACGGGTCAAATCGACATCCTTATCATCTCCGACGTCGGTAAGGAAGGGTTGAACATTATTAACATAAGAAACCTCATCGTGGCAGCCGGACAGAAAAGTAAAGTCGCCGCCATCCAACGGGTTGGACGAGGAATGCGCCCCAAAAAATGGGGGTTCGTCAGAGTTGTAGACTTCTACGACTCAGGAGACGTAACCCGCCGTCACTCCTTCCGGCGGATCAGGATATACCAGCAAATGCTTCCTGTAGCCAGGGTTAAGAGAATACCTGCTGAAGAGGGCATACGGCAACTAATTCAAGAGCTGAAAGGCGGCGCGGCGCTCTTATAAGAGTTAATTTCGGCGCCGAAATTAACTCTAGCCCCTGACCGCAAAGGGGAGGCACCCATGACCAAAGTCCTGTGTGGGGATTGCCTGAAATTGTTGGAAAAATCCGTCCTGACGCAATATGGAGTTGAGGCAGAGTTCGCCTTAACCTTCCTTGACCCGCCGTTCAATCAGGGCAAGGACTACGCCTTCTTTGATGACGAGTTGCCACCAGAGCAATACTGGCAATGGCTTGAGGAAGTCTGCGCCAAAGTCTATGCGCTGACGGCGGAGGGCGGCGCCATCTACTTCATGCATCGGGAGAAAAACGCTGAGCAGGTTTTGCGCCTCCTGCGGGAAACGGGCTGGACGCTGCAGAACCTCATCGTCTGGCAGAAGCGCACTTCCGCCGTGCCCAATGCTTGGCGATATAGCAAAGCCTACCAAATCATCGCCTTCGCGACGAAGGGGCGGAAGCCCCGCACTTTCCATCGCCTTCGCATTGACGCTCCTTTGCGCCCTGAGTATCGCTATGAGCGGGAGAACGGGATGTTCGTTACCGATGTCTGGGACGACATTCGGGAGTTGACTTCAGGTTACTTCGCAGGCGAGGAAGCCTTGCGCTATCCCGACGGCACTCGGGTTTGCACGCAACAAGCCCCCATCGCTTTGCTTCTGCGCATCCTTTTGGCATCCACGAAAGTGGGCGATTGGGTATTAGACCCCTTTGCGGGGACGGGGACGACTTTGGTGGTCGCCGAGCAACTAAAGCGCCACGCCGTCGGAATAGAGATTGACCCGAAGATGGTGGAAGTCATCCGCTGGCGGCTCAATGCAAGGCGTCCGGCCGATAGCATCGCACCGTTTCGGCACTACTACCGCTTCACAGCAGATCTGGACACTATATGGCCAGACGAAGGACTCTTCGGCTGATAAGTTAGTGCCGCCCAAGAGTATCCTGCCTCTCACATTCCCTCGATGTTAACCTCCACACCCCATTGCCGATATAATAGGAATAGCCGTAAGGAACCAACCCAAACAACAGCAAGAGGAGGTGAGGGGGTCGCTGGGCTGTTATCTGCTCCTTAAGAGTAGCCCAGAACCCCGACAACATGCCAGACGAGCTGAAAGAAGTTAACGCCATAGACGACGCAGAGAGCCGAGCCGTCCGACAATTAGCGGCAGGGATAGTAAAACAACGACCATGGGTATGGCTAAGATGGTCAAGGGCCGGAGGCGCATGGAAACTTGTCCCCCAAATATCGTTGGAAGGCGCTTATGAGCTTTACCGACGCTACCTTAAAGACACCCGCTTCTTCATCTCACGTGTGGAGTCTTTTGTAACACCGAAAGGAGTGCCTGTCATCTCCATCATCATGTCAATGGAACAAGTGGTTCCATCCAGCAATGGGGCAGACCGCGATTATATTCCCCTAGCTTACGGTGGCCAGGATGGGTTCATCGTTCAATCAACGGAATCGGAAGAAAGAAAACTGCACGGAACAGCGGCTGCCCTTCACAAAGCCATCCGCAACTGCATCGTTAACTGCATCCTGCTCCATCACGGTACCGACTGTCTTCTCAACTTCATCAACGAAGCAATAGAAACGGGTAAAGCCGCTATCTTGGAACGAGACGGCTCCTACCGCTTCATCACGAAAGAAGAGCTAGGGCGCCGTTCCAAAGATGAAGAAGAAGTAGGCGCTATTGAAAAGAAACCTTCAGTGGAAAAACCCGGCACTCAAACACCGACACAACTGCCCTCCAGCAAGATCCCCGTTCTACAACAACTTGGGTCTATACCCCCCGAAACTCTCAACCAGTGGCTCCTCCTCTACTCGGAAATTATCCAAAAAGACCCCCATTCCTTCGGTGAAACTGAGTGGACGGATTTCGTCAAATGGACACAAGCACGGATTACCCAGCGTGAGGTGGATGACCTAGTCCAGTTGGCATCCACTCTTTACAAGCGGGAACATGGTATTCCCCCTACTGAGGCGGTTGATAGGCGGGAAGCCTTCCGATACATCGCCCGCAACTTCCTTGAACGGGGGCAACGCATCACCGACCTAACCCAACCGCAGTACCACCTCCTAAGGCAAAAGCTCCAAAGCGAGCTCTGGAAATCAATGCAAGTGCTTAGAGCAGAAGAAGATATCCCTAACGACGAATCGCCCGAACCAGACGACGAAGATACCTTCACTGGCGAAAGTGACCTCCTAGAAGAATTCCCATTCTGAGGAAGGCATCAACGATAATCTATCAGGAAGGGACGGTGATAGGGCGTAGGCATTCCTATGCCCAATGCCTATGGGACGGAAACCTCGCACGCCAACACAAATTCAACCTGACGTAACCCCAATACCCGAAGCAGACGACGGGGCAGCAAATCTTATTAGGAGTATCCTTAAACGCTCCTCCAAAATAGGAGCCGTTACTGACTTCATTCCGACAGGAATACTACCATTTGACGGCATCATCGGTGGAGTTCCTGTAGGGCATATCACTCTTATAGGTGGATTACCAGGTAGCGGCAAGACCCTTTTCTGTCTACGCCTAGCAGCATCCCACCTTCAGGAAGGGGGCACGGTCGTCTACGCCGATACGGAAGGCTCAACAACCCCCCAACGTCTTCAAACAGTAGGGATCCCTCTGGATTTAGTCGGCAAGAGACTATTCATTGAACATTACTCCATGCTGGAAGATTGCTTGACGGACATCAAAAACCTGATAATAGAGCTGGCGGAGACGAATAAGGAACGAAAGAAGTACCTCGTTATTCTGGACAGTCTCTCGGCTCTCTTGCCAACCAAGTGGGAAGAAGCCACAACAGGCGACAAAGGGTTAATCGCTGACGCGCCCATCGGAGCATTCGCAAAGACAGGCTCCATCTTTCTCGCTGGTTTACCGAACCTGCTTTTAGAAGCGAATGTTGCTTTGGTCATCACAACGCATATGAGGGCAGATATTGGAGCAGCTGGTCGGGGTGCACCCTTCAAAATGTTCAAGTTTTACGCACTGGAACACCTCAGCAGACTAACGATTCAACTTCACACCCCCGAAACATTTACTCCGACATTCGTCACAACGCTGGAATATGAAGGGAACGAAAAAGAGAAGGTATTGGCAGCTAAGGGAACTTACCATAAGGTTCGGATTACAATCAAAAAGGCACAAGTCTTTGCCTCGCCCACCGCCATCCCTCCCAACCTTGATATCTCCTTCTTCTATCCTATTGTGGATATTCCTCAACTGTCCTTACGAGCCGGCGATGTCGATAATATCTATCACATCCTCACATATGGGGTTCTCACAGAAGTGCTGTATAAGGAAATAAAACCTGGCATTGGAACAGCTTTCTACTTGCCCATAGATGACACAAAAGTGATACGATTCAGCTACCTTGACGCCTACAAAAACGAGAAGGTACGCCAACTATTACTTGGGGAGGCGGCTCGCCGAGTCAAGGAAAGGATGAGTCAACTTTTGACGGTGCAAGCGAAGGGGAGAGAGATCTACAAGGACGAGGATGAAGATGAAGAAGATGAAGACGCTAACGAAGAGATTACGGCAGTTCCTTCGGAAACTATTGATGAGGATAGCGACTGGGATAGCGAAGAGGAAGATTAGAGATATCGCCAAGTGTCATCGGAATGCAATCCCCGTCTGGGCTGACTGGTTAAACGGAAAGGTTGTCGGTGTTGTCATCAAAAGAAGTAGCGACCCAAACTACAGCCACCAATGCTACGGCATCCTTGTCCTTTCATCCCAAATGGCTTGGAGCGCCGCTATCGCAGCCATCTGCCAATACCTGGGGTGCAATAAAGACGCTCTACCGATAAGCCTAAGGGGCCCTTTGCTGAAGGGGGAAATAGCCAGAGATATAGTGCTGGTGCGGCGCATTTGCGAAATACTTCATCATGCAGTCTCGGAAAGAAAGGAGAGCCAACATGACCTCTAAGGACATAAAGAGGGAAGGAACAAGGGCAGAACGGTGGGTGAAGAGACGTGTCGGCGGGATACTTACCCCCGCCTCAGGAGCTCTCCAAGCATCGCTCGATATTAGGTCAGTCAAACGGTGGGAGAAGGAATTCCTGCTGGAAGTTAAACTTACCTCAAAAGACCCGTACCTTTTGACGAGGCAAACATGGGAAACAATTATCCGAAGGGCAGAAATGAGGTCAATGTGCCCCGCCCTATGCGTTGTCTTCCGAACCCGCCTTGGAAAGAAGCCCATGATCCTCCTTAGAAAGGAAGATACTCCTCCTCACCTTGCGGTTGAGAAGGAAGTCACAGTCCGGTTCACGAAAAACCCTAAAAAGGGGCTGACGCTACGGGCGCGAGTGCCTATAAGCCCAACGCATGACATAACACTTATTGATTGGGAAGGAGAAAAGATAGTCCTTCTACCCCTCTATCGGTGGGATGAAGGAGATGAGAAAACATGCAAAAAGGAGAAAAGGCAAAAACGAAGGTCATCCGGCGCGTCCACGCCCTCGCTAAAGAGATCTGGGGTGAAGAAAAAATAAATGGGGTGCCTGCCTATATCTTTTGGACACGCGTATGGGCAAAACTGCGGTATGGCATTGAAAAACGAAGGGACTTGAATATAATACAGTGGATGGAGTTAGAGCGGTGGCTGAAGGCTTTAAAAAACCGCAACAAAGGAGGTAGCGACCGACGATGGCAGCCCGCCCAACAATCTATGAAGACACCGACTATGTAAAGCTGCGCCAACGAATCGCCCAGATTGAAACAACGGAAGAAGCCCTAACCTTGCTTCACTCCGTGTCAACAGCATACCAGCTCTCCCTCTGGGCAGTCGTGGACGTCATCTACCACTTCCAGCAGAATCATCCAAAGCTCCTGCCACAGCTGGAGGAAGGGCTTGTCTCCGCCCTTCACTACGACCGCTCTCAAGTTTCCCAGTTTAAGAAGGTAGCCACAGTCTTCGGAGAAGTCACAAACCGGTTTCCATCACTGTCTTTCAGTGCCCACATTCACCTTGCCTACGCCGCTGATTACCTTGATTGGGACACCATCGTTAGCGTTGCCAAGCAAGCGGAGTACAACGGCTGGAATGTAAGAGAACTACGGTACAAACTCAACCTGCTACGACAGGAACAACTCCTACAAGAAATGGCTAAGAAGGGAACAGCAGAGCCTGAAGAGAAGCGACCAGGGCGACCCGCAGAAGTCGTAAAGAAAGCACGGGAGCAGGCAACTCAAACGGACAAAGGCAAAGAACCAAAAGTTGACCTGCGAGAAGAACTTAAACTCCGTGAAGAAGCCGCCGAAGACGAAAAACGGCGAGTGCTGACGGATGTCGCTATCCGCGCCGCTAACGCCTATAGCCGCTATCATAGTGAATTCATCGACTACCTCTTGGAAGCCTTATCTGTTAACCAATGGGAATTCTTCTACTACCTTGTTGGCTGCATGAAGCGGCGCCTACCGATGTTAGCAACGTGCCGCTATCCCAAGAAAGAGATTTGCGCCGCCATCTCCAGCCTCCTTGATGCCCTCCTAAAATATCAAGAGGGCAGAGAAAAAGATGAAGAGGACGAAGCTGGAGAAGCAGCTTAAGAACTTTGACCTGTTTTGCCTTCTCAACTCATGCGGACAGGCCGGAGGCTGCGACGTAGAAACAATTCGGTGCTTGTTGCGGTGCCTTAACGAAGAAATAGACCCGCCCTCAACCAATCCTCCTCCCACCCACCTGCTCATTTACCTGAATAACACCAACTATGGGGTAAGCATCTCTTTCTCCCACCCTTACTTTTATAGTGTCGCCAATAATTGGAGACGCTACCACGCAGCAGCGCAGGAGTGGGCAAAACGGATAGCTGCATTCGAGCCCGATGAATGGAAAGTCTTCATCCCCCATTTCAGATGGGGGCACCCATTCCCCATCACACTGGCATTTCTAACCTATCGGGCTTGGCAGATGTCCAAAGACACCGATACCTCTGTAGAACGAGTTACAGTGAAACACACGGATATTAGATGGGATGGACAAACAATAAACGGAATAACAAAAGCCACCGTTATATGGGATACAGGCGAAGCTACCTATCTTATAACATACAATAAAATCTTTCTGAAGCAAAGCTTAAGCAGCGCTTCCGCCTTAAAAATTACTGGGGCAGCGAGGGTGGCTTATGCCAATTGGCTCGGCACAGTCTTTCTGCTGACCGAAGATAACCTTACCAAGAATATCTGACTACCAATCACCAGGCCTGAGGAGTATATCCAAGAAGAAAACGGGTATACTACCTGTGGAATTGTCGTATGCCGACATCACCGACCGCAATTCCATTGCCGTCCACGCCTTCTCCATGTCCTCCTGCATCTCCCACAAAACACGCCTAATCCGTTCCCGCTCCTCCGCAGGCAAGTCTGGGTTTTGAACCAATTGGCGCAGTTCGCTAATTTGGTGGAGCTTTCGGGCAATTTGGTCGTCTATCGCCTCGGACGTCGGAAGGTAAGTGTTAACAAATGTTTGGGTATTACGCATCTGCTCGGCTATTAAAGCCCGCATACGGCGAACAACCTCATCCTGTATCCCCTCGGAACGGATCAAAGGTTGAGAAACTTCCGCCACCTTCGCAACTTCCTCTTCATGAAGGATGTATTGACGCACAACTTCCCAATCGTTTCTAATAACATCGGCGGGGACAGCTCTCGGTAACAACCCATTGACCTCCAAGTAAGAGAAGGCATAAGCGAGGGCATCTATGCCATCATCATTACCGTCAGGTAACTTATCCGTCGGATTACCCTCCATATCTGTCTCAAAGGAGTAATCTTTCATTTCCTTTAACAAGAGCTCGCATCGCTCCTTCACAAAGAATAGGCGAGGGAAACCCCACGGTGAAACATCCAAAGCATTCTGAACGAGGCGTATACGATTGATTTTCTCTTGCATCCTAGCAGCAGTGTTGGCAAAAAGGAAAGGAGCAGGTTGCGCCCGCAACCGAGACTCCTGCATCTCTCTAACAACCATCGTAGACCGTGGGTCCACGACAAAAACTTCTGGATTATATTTCGCCTGAATACGATGCGCCTCTTCAACAATTGCCTTAATACTCGTGCCATATCGGCGAATTTCATCAAAGACGATGACTATCCCCGAAGGCAGGACTTGGAGAAGCAAAAAGACTGTCGGCGCCGATGTCCCTACATCCACCCCAACGATAATCCGACCCTGTACCTGCATCGCATCCCAAGAACGCAAATAAGATGTCGGCGGAATATTGAAAACCGCATAAAGGGGAGACGGCTCATCAGAAAGCCATTCGCTTCTGAACACTGCCTCGTCCATCTGGACGAACCGCTCCCACGCCTCCTCGCGGGGCAAAAAACCATCCGATTTAAGGCACCGCCCCTGACAAATATCATAAAAAGAAATTTCCTCCCCAGTAGAAAGAGTCTTCTTAATCAATTTGCATTCCTCACATGCCTTCGAGGAAGGACACCTCTTCATTACATCAAAAACACACCAACGATAAATTTTCCCACCAATAAGATTGTGCCCCGACTCAGATAAAGCACCACCAGAAAGAATTGCTTTACTTAGCCGAGCCAGCGGCCCGAAACTCTTCTTCCAAGAGGACGCAAAAACCTGCTGACCAATTAACCCTGCTTGCTCGTCTCCCTTAGCCATACTCAAGCCCTGCTGCAAAACAGTCCAGTCAATCAAATCCACCTCGTCAAAGAAAACTTTGTGTGGGTGCGGCGCGTTCAAACCCTTCTCCGTCGCAGGCAAAATGCGGATAATCGAGCCGTTATGCAAAATGAGCCGCTCGCTGCTGTGGTTTGGGGACTGCGGCGGTGGCGTATACTTGGCAAAAATCTCATGACGGTAAAGCATCCGACGAACATAGTCATAGCAAAGCTTCGCTTGGTCTATCCGAGCAGCGACGGAAACACTCTCGCAATTATCATAGGACAAAGCAAAGAGAACCTGAAGGAAAGCCACAAGCGACGTCTTACCGCTCATCCGAGACCCAATAATAATCGCATTGCGAACTTGCTGGCTATAAATATCCCACACTGCATCAAGCGGCGCTTGGTGATGCTCGCACACAGCATGCCGAGCGAAACGCAACCCAAAAGCATTCTTGGCAAAATTGAACAAGTCTTTCTTCGTTTTGATAAGCCCCTTAAGTGGCGCTGTCTTCGTTTTCCTCATGCCAAACCTATCCCCATCCAAGGTACCTTGCAAAGACTTCTACATTTTCGATGGCAGCATTATCAACGGAATACTCTATATTTAGCGAGGTTATTCTACTTTGATAAAACTTGAGGAGCCGGTTCCAACTAGGATTACCCCCGATTCGGGACCTAACAAGGAACGCAAAATCAAACACGGGCGCCGAAGCATCGGTACTAATGATCGACGAACTGAAATAGGGGTGAAGAATTTGAAGGTTAACCGTTATACGACTGCCACGATATATCAACCTTGGAGGTGTCCGCAGAAAAGGAACCAGTTGCGGATACTGTCGCCATGACGCATGAAGGAACTCCAATTGGTTTGTTACTTCCCAAGAGAGACTGATTACCTGCCGCTCACCCCAATCAGCCGTAGCAATCTCTCGAATGAGCGGGATCGGAGCAACAGGGTCGTAGTTAGAAACAACGCCCCCGAAGTCGCTGGACAGAAGTTGCAGGATCGGCGCAACGAAATCTACCTGCAAGTGCAAGGCACCGTCTTCACCCGTATAGCCACGCAACCGAGAAATGTACGCATACGGACAGGCGACCTGCCTCAGAAAGACAGTCGGGTTCCCAGCCGCTCTAACCGTAAATAAAAATGTAAACGGCATCGGAAGAAGGTAAACAGGCATTTGCCCAGCTTCATACCATGCCTCCCAAAGAGCATTTTGGATAACAGCGTCAATAAACGGGAGGACGTTCCCTTGCTGAACATAAAACTCCAAACTGAACGATACCGAAGGAATAAGAGAAACCATTGTGCCAGGCGGATGGCCGTAACCGATCACCCCAACTGGATTGATACCAGCTGGGAACTGAAATCGGATATTCCTTAAAAATGGTACGACGGGGAACCACCAAACACCAACAGGGTAGTTAGGATAAACAAAATGCTCTGGCGGTTGGGAAAGGAGAAGACCAGCTGCCCAGCCAACCTGCCGCCCTGAGACAGCATACCAGCCCATTCAACATCACAACCTGTCCATCCCTTAATTATCAAGGGCTTTCCGCCAGTTCTTATGACGGCCGTAGCACCGCCTCTATATCCATTGCTTGGACGTTCGTCGTCAGGACGATCTGTTGCTCCGTTGCTAGGGCTACACGGCTATCCAACACCTTCGCATGCCGCAAAATCAAACTGTACACAGGAACTGGCGGCTCGGTCGCTCCAGCACCAGCAGATTCATAATAGGTAAAGGATATCTTCTTAAGAACCTGAGGCAGTGCCAAGTTAAGCGACCCCTTCAGACCGCCTGGGTAGATAACGGTAAAGCTAGAAGTGATTGTGGATCGACCCTCGAAGATCGCATTAAAGACCCGCAGAGTTCGTCTAACCGCCTCGTTGGGCTCATCCATGTCCGAAGGTAAAGACGCAGTGTAAACCTCCCGCAAATCGTTATTAATCTCAATGGAAAAGTCGGTAACGATCCGCTGGGATTGGAACGTATCCAGGTCTAAGACGTTGTCCGTTCTGTCACTTTCCTCACTTTCAATATCAAAGACAGCTTCGCGGACGATAAGGACGCCCGCTGAGGCATCATAGGAAGAGAGAGTTGGGACCGATGTACCGACATCTCCAAAGAAGATATAGGGGACAAACCAAGTGATCTCCAGTTGCGCCGCATCCTCTGGGCGTTGCGTCCACCGTAAGTTCCGAATGAAAGCGAACGGAGCACTTAGCCGCCAAACCCTAACAGGGGTGCCTAAGGCACCAACGCGAGGCTCAACCACAAAGAAATCTAGGAAATAGGGCGGCAGGTGATAAGTATTAGCGCCAACAGAGGTGCCCAACCTCGTAGCGCCCGATATCAAGTTATGGACGAAATCTATTGGTCCGCTCGTTGCCCCCGCCTGCTGAGACTGAACAGTAAACCGCGTGCGGACGTTCTGCGCTCGGACGACGAACTCCTCCAAAGAAGCAATGTTTTCCACACCCAATGCCACGATGGGGTTAATGCCAGCAGACATATCTATGTCAACCTCATTAAGGAAGCACGGGTTGGTGAAAATGGTAACTCCTGTAGGCACCGACGTGGCATCAGAAAGACCATAAAGAACATCTTTGATAACTGGGACAGTTGCTTCAAAATCAGGAGCCCACTTTCCAATCCGAAAACCAACGTTCCGTCCTGAAAGAACAAACCAAGGCATATCAGGGCGTGACCCCCATTAACTTCCTGCATACCTTTTGATATTCCTCCCGAATATCGGGAAATTGCCAACTGATGCGATAGTGGGCAACAAGAGCCGGTAGAAACTTGTTCCGACCAAAACGCACCAAAATTGCCTCTGGTGGCATTTCCGTCAGATCCAACAAGGTCTCACCAATCAATTGCCACTGCCTCTTCTCCGACCGACTTAAGGCATGACCGACCAACCCCTTCACTGCCCACCCCAATTCCGGATTTTCCTCTAATTCCTCTTCGGAGATGCCGAGAAGGCGGGCAAGTGCCCAGCCCAAAACCTCCCAATTAAACCAATCATGATCAAAGAGCTTGAGCACTTGCACCGCCGCCCTCGCTGCTTCTTTCAATGTTTCCTCATCCTTCGCCATCAAACGATCTGCTAACTCGGCAAAGGTCAGGTCCATCAAACCCCCTTCCGAAACAACCCTGTTACTAGCTCCCAATCACACGTCGCTGCCAAGACAGGAAACAGCTTATCAACAGCCTTGCTTGCGCGAGGAGACCCTACCTTCTCCTCCAGCCACAACTCAAAGAGGCGCTTCGCCACCTCCCCACCCTTCTCCTTCTTCAACAGCGAATGAATCGTATTCTGCAATTCCTTTCGGTAGGCGTCCTTCCAGATTCCCCTCACCGTTTTTTTGGTCGCGCCCAAAACGTCAGGGTCATGGGGCAGTCTCCCGCCATTCTCCTGCAAAAGACGATTAGCTTTAACAAGGATGTAGGAACGGCAGGCATCAACGACTTCATCAAGTGTTTTCGCTTCCCGCAGGGCCTTTTGAAGTCGCTCCTTCGCCGCCGCCACATCCTCTGCCGTAGAAGTGCCGCCAAAAACTTCCTTCAGAATGAGCTGAGAAATTTTCCTTTTTATATTCGCCTCTTTAGCGGCGAAACGCTTCTTTATGCTCTCCAACACGCCTTCCTTTTCAAGAACGACATCCACCGCTGACTCAGCCATCTTCCTGTCAGCAACTGGAATGCTAGATAACGCCTTCGCAAGAACCGAAGCAGCCGCCTCACCCTTACCAGCCAATTGGGTAATGTCCCTTACAGCCTTCCGCAAACCAACCATATCCCGAGCCAAAAGACTTGAAGCACCCTTTCGCCGCGCCTTATTCAACTGGGCGGCTACCCGATGGCGCTCACGCTGCAACTCTAACATTTCGTGGAAAATTTGTTTCCACGACATTAGCAAAACACCTCCACCAACGATTTTAGGAAACTGCAAATTAAAATTTACGAGGGGGAGGTGACCCGCCTTGCGGGTACTCTTCATATCAGGTGCCCCGTGGGGGGCAACGGGTGGAAACCAAAGATACCAAGCCCTCGCTGAAGCGATAAAGCGAAATTTCCCAGACATAAAAGTGCTATTCTACTCCCAAACAGATGGAGCTACTCCGCCCGAATTCCGATGGACGGGAGAACCAGTGGATATCCTCGTCGTCGGTTTTCCAGGGAAATGGGGTGTATTAGAAAACCAAAACATGTTTTGCTTGGGTCCAATCATATATGACATATGCGATTATTGGCGAGGAAACGAACTAATAGAAAATTTAGATTTGCGGGAAGCAGACGACTATACAGCCCAAAAGAGCCACATCATTGTTACGGTCAACCCGCAACTTGCTTGCCAATACCTTCCCTATAAAAAGCCCGTCTATGTCATAGGAAATGGGATACGAAAAGAAGCGATGACCCCGCCCCCAGTCCGCACGGATACAAAGGTCCACATATACTATTGGGGGGCATATTTTCCTGGCCAAGAATGGACTGACTTTGCCGCCTTACAAGAAATCCCTAAGAGGTACCCGCAATGCTACTTTCATTACTTTCTCGCATCCCCCCTAACGCCAGAGGAACTTTTCCCCGAAAGACCAGACAACTTAAGCATTGAAATCTCCCCTATCGGTATTGACTTTCTCAATATAAAAGCAAAAATCATCTACCCCGCCATCGGGTTGGTGCCGTTCAAACCCTTTAACACAGCGGCAGTGTTTGCCGACCCCATCAAGATTTATGAATACTGGGCGCTCGGCCTGTACGTAATCGCCACCAACACATGGTCCTTACTGGGAGAACGAAATACTATCCTTTACAGACAGGGGGATGTATTGCAGGAGATTGGCGCAGGAATCGAAGAAATCATCAAAAACAGAAAATTGGAACCCGTCTTCCCACCTCCGTCGGAAAAACTGGCGTTCTCGTGGGATTTTAGAGCCAAGCAGTATGTAGACCTTTTTAGGAGGTTAATCCCAAGTCGGTAAGCAGACGGCGTAACCGCTCTTCGTTTCTCGCGGCGATTTGGGAAATGACGACATCGGCAAGAGACGCCAATTCGCTCTCAAGGACAGGGTGCATGAAACTGGCTGCATGGATAAGAAGATTATCCCCTTGAAGGACAAAAATCTGGGTGAATCGGCGAACCGCAAACGCCCGACCCTTACCCGCACCTGGCACTTCTATCTTTCCTTCTTGGGGGACTTCCATCTCCGCAGCGATAAGCCGAAATGTGTAATTCCTCACCGATACCTCCGCCACCCCGCTTTGACGCATTTCCCAAAACAACTTATTGCGCTCCGTCTCCTCCCGCAGCCACCTTATAATCTTCAGCAGTGCTGTAAGTATTCCTACTGGCTCTTGCATAGCGATCCCTCCAGCAAAGGTCATTGCCTGTTCAAGCCAGCAAGTATTATAGCGCAAGCAACGCTCAAGTTATAATATAGAACTAATATAGAATTAGAGATACTTGCCGCCTACCCCGATTTGGAATCAGAGGACATCAAAGAAGTCCTTAACGATCCAGAAAAGGAATCCTAAGGTATAATTAGACCGTAACTCAACCCTACGGAAGGAGGATAGGTAGGCAATGAAGAAGGCGTTGGAGTTCTTCGGTGGCGACGAATTGCGAGCACGCATCTTTGTGGAGAAATATGCCCTGCGTGACGAAAAGGACAACATCGTTGAAGAAACACCTGAAGATATGTGGCGGCGGGTGTTAGCCGCACTGGGGCTAGAAAGCAATCCAGATTATTGGTGGCTCCTTAGCGATTTTCGGTTTGTCCCTGGCGGGCGGATCCTACACGCAGTAGGAAACGAAATACAAAAATGCACGTGCTACAACTGCTTTTTTATTCCGATAAAGGGAGACAGCATAGAAGCAATATATGATTGCGCTAAAGAGATGGCACGAACATATTCAATGGGAGGCGGAGTGGGGACGGACATATCGCCCCTTCGTGGAGCAGGAATGCCAGTAAGAAATACAGCACGGTTCTCGACAGGCGCAGTTTCATTCATGGAATTATTCTCGCTCACGACAGGAACCATCGGGCAGCATTTCCGACGGGGCGCTCTAATGATAACCATTGAGGACTGGCACCCCGATGTTCTAGACTTCGTCAAAATCAAGCGAGATTTGACGAAAGTCCGCTACGCCAATATCTCCGTAAAAATCTCCGACGAGTTCATGGAAGCAGTTAAGCGCGGTCGAAAATGGTGGCTCAGGTTCGAAGGCGAAGGATTCAAAGTGGAAAAGAAAATCGACGCAAGAGAACTAATGGACGAGATCGTAAAGTCAGCCTGGGCTTGTGTGCCTTACGACACACTTTTATTCGTCTGGAAAGATGGTAAGCGACAGTTGATGCGCATCGGTGACTTAGTGAAGGAATGGCACGCTAACTCGAAAGTGCATTATGAGGTTCTTTCGCTGAACTTGGAAACGCTGCAACTGGAGCGGAAGCCAATCACGAAGGTTTACGAGTTTGCAAACGACAAAAGGCTTTATGAGGCGGAGACGGAAAGCGGGAAAGTTTTCGTCGCCACCGAAGACCATATCGTTTATCGCCTTACGCCTGAAGGGAGCATAGAAAGTGTTCCCGTCTCTGCCCTTCGTCCAGGCGATTTCGTTGCTATTGCTAAAACCACCGAGAAAGATGAGGCTAAGGACGAACAGGTCGCCTGGGTGGATTTACGGGACCAATGGCAGACTCTGGCTGCTTTCGGTCATGGGTTGACAGGTGAGCCAATTATCCAGTTACTTCAAACGCCGCGCGTCCGTCACTTGCTGGGCAAGTTCCCCAGCGGAAAGGCGTGGCGAGCTGATGAATATCTGCGGGTAGGTCATCTACCTATCAAAGAAGCCGTGCGGTTGAGAGCCCAAGGCGTGGAAATCCCTGCCGATGGCGTCTTCTGGAAGCCAAGTCACCACCACGACTTACAATTACCTTTACGTTTCCCTGTAGACGAGACTTTCGCAGAGTTTCTGGGGCTGTGGTTAGCAGAGGGTTCTGTTAGGAAAAGCGGCTTGCGACTTGCCTTGCACGTAGAAGAAGCAAAAGAATTGCAGCCTCTGTTGGAAGAAATTGCTCGCAGGTTCAACGCGAAGTGGGTATGGGAACGCCAAGCAGGTAATTGGGTCAGTTTGCGCATAGACTGCACTACACTCCGCCTAACCCTCCAAGCACTCGGCATTTACCAAAATGGGCAAAAAGTAGTCCCCTCCTTCCTCGCAGAAGCCCCCATTCCCATTATTGCTGCTTTCTTGCGTGGTTACTTTAGCGGCGACGGCTGTGTGGAGGAGGGCGGAACGATTTCTGTCTCGTCCGTTTCTCGCTCCATTTTGGAATCCGTCCAGCGGTTGCTTTTGCTGTTGGGCATCCACAGCCGTCTCAGCTTGGCTCAAAGAGGCAAAGAGAAGGTTATCAACGGAAAGGTTTGCCGAACCCGTGACACTTATCGGTTGAAGATTTATCAGGGCTACAATAACCTCTTCGCCCAACGCGTTGGCTTCCTTATCCGACGCAAGCAAGAACGACTAGAACAGCATGCCTTAACAACCACATCTAAGCTGGTCGGCATTCCCATGATCGCAAATTTCGTCCTCTTCTATCGAATTTGGAGGGGCTGTATCCGCGAACGGGTCGCTCCTGCAACCATTCTTCGCTACCCTATATTATCGTTAGACCCACACATTCGCCGCCACCTAGCAGCAGATATTCATTACGAGAAAATCGTGAACGTCCGTTTGGCTGGAAGACAAGAAGAAAAGGTCTATGATATCACTGTCGCCGATAATCATACCTTTGTCCTCGCTAATGGGTGGGTAATCTCAAACAGCGCCGAGCCAGGCCTAATATATTGGTCCACCATGAAAAGAAACAGTAACAGCGAATACTTCCACCCGCTGCTTGGAACTAACCCCTGCTCCGAAATCGGGCTGCCCGCATACGGCGCCTGCAACCTTGCAGCGATCAACCTCTACAAGTTCGTCAAAGACCCATTCACAGAACATGCCCACTTTGACTTTGAGGAATTCAAAAAGGCAGTTAGGCTTGGCGTCCGATTCCTTGATGCCGTCATAGACTATGCCGACGCCAAGAACAAATATCCGCTGCCAGCCCAGCGGGAGGTTCAAAACCGAGAGCGGCGGCTGGGATTAGGCATCATGGGATTAGCGGATATGTTCTTTGCTTTGGGGATCAAGTATGACAGCGAAGAGGCAGTAGAATTCGCCGAAAAAGTCTTCACCGTCATGCGAGATACCGCCTACGACGAGAGCATTAACTTAGCCATAGAAAAGGGCCCCTTCCCTGCCTTTGACTGGGAGGGATACAGCCAGTCAGAATTCGTCAAACGCCTGCCCAAACAACTGAGGGAACGAATCAAAAAGCACGGCATCCGCAACGTCACCTTGCTAACGATCGCCCCAACAGGCTCCATCGGCACGATGGCAGGAGTCTCTACGGGCATCGAACCCATCTTCCAAGTCAAATACTACAGGCGCTCCGAAAGCCTCAGCCAGAAGGAATTCGAGGTCTTCCACCCGACAGTGAACGACTACTTCAAAGTTACAGGAAAGAAAGAATTGCCTCCACACCTGGTCACAGCACACGAAATCGACCCAATCATGAGAGTAGAAATGCAAGCAACTATCCAAACCGCAGGGATTGATAACGCAATTAGCAGCACCGTCAACCTACCTCGCGACATACCACCTAAAGCCGTAGAGGATATTTACTTTGAGGCGTGGAAGCGGGGATGCAAAGGCATCACCGTCTACCGAGAAGGTAGCCGAGAAGATATCCTGAGAACAGAAAAAGAAAAGTCCGAGCCCAAACGAGTTCGGTTCGTCCGCCCTGCGTCCCTCAACGCCGAGGTCTTCAAATACCGAACAGAGGCAGGCAACGTCTACATCACTGTTTCTAAAGATGCGGAAGGAAAAGTCCGTGAGGTCTTCATCAACATCGGAAAAAGCGGGTCAACGACGGCAGCACTCGGCGAGGCCCTCGGTAGGGCCTTAAGTATTGGTCTCCAATATGATGTTCCGCCACAAGAACTCATCCAACAACTGAGACTTATCCGAAGCGGGAGTTGGCAGCGTCAGCCCGACGGGACTGTTGTTTTTTCTGTCCCCGATGCCGTCGGCAGGGCACTCGCCAAAGCGTGCGGTGAACCAGAAAACGGTAATCACCTAATCGCTGAAACCGCACAAAAAGGAAAATCAGATGAGACCATACAAATTGACGGCATGACCTGCCCAGAGTGCGGAGGGATCATGATTAGGCTTGGCGGTTGCTCAGCTTGCGTCTCGTGCTCCTACACGAGATGCGACTGAGCCGAGATAATCGACAGCAAGAAAATCAAGGGATTTACCGTCACTTTGCCTACGCTTCGTAGCAACCTTGTTAGGACAGAGTTAATTTCGGCGCCGAAATTAACTCTGAGCCCCCTCACCCCACGACGACATAAAGTGGGCGCGGAGGGACTCGAACCCCCACCCTACCGGTTATGAGCCGGCTGCTCTGCCATTGAGCTACGCGCCCTTCTGAATTTCCTTGCGTAGGTCATTTAATCTGTTAAGCCAACCCCGCAGGAATTTCCCCAACTTCGGATTAGCACGAACGATCGCTCGGTAGCGCTCCTCCCGACGGTCGCACAACTTCAACGCAAGGGTCCTATCCGGCAAAGACTTAGCAGCAGATAAGGTTTGCTGCCCCACTTTGCCATCTACATCTATCCACTTTGCAGACGGTAACAAGTCATTGATAGCTCGCTGCAAAAGCCTAACCGCCGTCACCGTCCCCATATTGACACCCGTATCAAAAACAGCAAGAGCAAGAGGATAAGGAAACTCGTCCCCCCTCACTGGAACCCAATAATACTTCCAGTAAATCTCCCGCATCTCTTGCTCGGTCATTTGGGCAACGCTCCTTTTCGGGAGCCCCTTTTCTTTACGATACTGGTCATAACGAGCCTGCGTAACGCCCCGATTCGTCAGACCGCCTGGATCGTCTGGGTCATTACTAAGACCGCCTTCCCACTTTAGAACAAACCTTAAGCAACGCAGGAATAAATCGGTCACCTTTATCACCTCCACAACAAAATTTTAACGACAGAACAACACCACTTAAGTCCTACCTCGGAAGAGACCTAAAATTTACCGTGGGGGCGACAATAAGTAAGCCTCCGAGAGGAAAATGAGGTTGCTCGTCATTGCCCTTATCATTAGCATCATCGGTGTTAAAGGCGCCGCTGAGGTCATCATCGCCGGAACGGCGCCACCAGACAAATTGGCATTTCGACTAAAAGGGGAAAGCCTAAAAGACTTGAAAGTCGCAATAAACGGGACATTCTTTAGCATCCGCCACAAAACCCTCGCCAACTGGGTCGTCCGAGATGGAAAAGTCCTCTACCCATTCCCTTGGTGGGATAGCCTCGAACGGGGGTGCCTCGTCATCTTTCAAGACAATACCGTCTATATGGGTTTGGTTCGGTCAAACGGAAAGAAGGTATTTATAGGCAAAAAAGAAATAAAAACGAATGAAATACGATTAGCAATCGGCGGCGGGTCATACTTCCTACGACGAGGAACATTAGCGACCTACCAGCAACTGCGAAAAGAAGGAATATCTCCTTATATCATTGAGCATCATTACTTCTCCTTCATAGCGTGGAACGAAAAGAAAAACCTAATCGCTATTGGCATCTCAAGAGGATCATCCCTGTGGGAAACGGGCAGACAATTGCTGCGGCTCGGATATACGGATGCCATACGGTTAGACGGAGGATCTTCAACTGGCATCTGGAAACCAGGCGGGAAGTTTCCTAATACAACAAATATCGTGGGAATAAAATCCTAAAATCAGGAATGGTGATGCAATATGCCTTGGCGAAAAGAAGAGGGATGCAGCTGCCCTTGCCCAGACACGATAGATGAAAACGACGAGAAGGTGAGAAATTGGGAAAAGGACGAATCTCACCCATGCTTTTGCGGTGAGTGCTTCTATTGGTGGGACGAAGAAAAGGCATATGAGGTAGACGAAGGTAGCCTGGAAAAGAGCAGGTGGCAAAAAGCAAAAATGGAGTGGTATGCGCTAGGCAAAAACGTCATCTGTTCTAAGTGCCGTCAAGGATTGCCAGACAAAGTAAGATCTAAGGCCTTCAGGTTGGAGAAAGTCCACGACGGCATTGTTTGTGCCAAGTGCGGGGCGGCTCCGCTTTCCGTGCGGAAGGGCGCCGTCGTCCTGCTAGAGGCGGGCGAAAAGGTTTACTGCCCCACCTGCGCAAAGGAGCAAGAAAGCGTCCTCCTGCAAAAAGCTGTAATGGTCGCCTCGTTGGAAGACGAAGACATCGTCCCCGCACCGCTTTGGTGCGATCGGTGCGGCGAACCTCTCCCAGTCACTATCTCTGAAGAGGCCGCTACCGTCCTCCACAAGACGATTGAAGGCTTAGAAACCATCATCTTCAACAAGAACCTGCGGGATATCCGGCCCTCCCTCTGGCGGCGCGCCCTTGAATGGAAGGAAAAGCTGGAAGACTACCTATTGAAGGCAGATGTCTACAAAAAAAGCAGAAAGGCCGCATCGTGAAGTAAAATATAGACAGCGGGTTGCCCGTCACCCGCACCGTCTCCGTCGGTTAGTCCGAGAATACATACGGCGCCTGAAAGAAGGAGGCATGGAACGTGCACAAACTCTATAGCGTCTTATTATCGGTAGTAGAAGATTTTCCCGTGCTGGCAGCCTTCCTGCCCGCCGTCTGGGTCCTCGCCGATAAACCTTCCACACCCCCTACGCTACAAGTCGTGAGCCACAACTTTTTTTGTGGGCGAAGTCGGTGAAGAGTGGTTGGAAGAAATTACCCCTGCCCACCTAAGGATTTACTTGTGCCACATCGCCGCCCACATTCTCCTCCTTCACTTCCGCAGAGGTACAGTCCTCCATAACGACCCCCGCTGGGATTACTCCTGTGACTTGGAGGTCAACCACCTACTCATCACTATCAGCTCCTCTACCTTCAAACAAATTAAACCAGTAAAGAGAAAATGGCTCGGGCTAAGCGCCGAGGAAATCTTCTTAAAGTTACGACACTCAAATAACATCACGAGACAAATGGGCTTCGGTGATGACCATCAGGGCTGGCGCAGTATCCGCGAGATGGACAGCCAAAGCATTATTAAACAGTCCTTCGCCAGCCGCATCCTAAGCCCCGAACAACTAAATACCGCCTTTGAACAGTTTCACCAGCAAATTTCAAACAACCCCAACATCCCAGACGAGACCAAGCTAACTTGGATGACACTACCCCTAACGGCTGGAAAATCAACTGGTGGTGCCGTGGAATACATACCCCCCGCCATCGGCGGGAACCTCACATTTCGACTCCAAAATATCATAGAGGCAACGGTGACAAAGCGCCGAGGCTTCAGCCGACCAGAATACGATATCCTACTCCTCTGGCAGCAAAAGTATGCGGAAATCGTTCTCCCCCTGTACCCAAGACAAATCGTCATAGGAATAGATACATCGGGGTCTATGTCTAAGGCAGGATTACAAACCTGCGCATCCTTAGTAATAACCATAGTGAAGATGCTCCAATCCATTTATCCGACCACAGAAATACATGTCGCACAGGTTGACGCCAGCGAACAACTCCCAGAATTCCTAACGACAATGAAAGGACGAGGCGGAACAGAAATCTTCAGGTCTATCCAAAAGCTTATAGACAAAGAGCAATTAAAGCCTGAAGCCATTATCCTCATCAGCGATTTTGACACGACCGATACCGACAGAGACTTGGTGACGGATTCTACAATACTCGGTATAATAATAAACGAGCGACGCGATTGCCAGAAAACTCTTGAAGAGAAAAAGAATAAATTTAGAAGTGTGAAATTCATCGCATCCATACCTATAGCAGAGACAAAGGAGGTAGAAGACTGTCGTGAGTGAAATCACTTTCGCCATACTTCCGATTCGATTTTATCCGTACCCAAGGACAGAACGGGACGGAATAGCGGTAGGGCGAACGATTTCACTTAACGCCCTTCAACATCCCCTCGGCGTTGCCCTCGTCCCACAACGCTTCTTCAGCGCCCAAGAAGTTAAAGACGGAACTGACCTGTTAAGACGAGGGGTAATTGTAACAAAGTGGGAAAAGGTAAAAGAAGAGAAAAATATTTGGTGGGTGAAAACCAGCCTCGGCAACGCAATCCAGATAAACGAAATCTGGTTCGACAACGAGGCGCAATGCTTCGTAGGCAAAGGAAATACCATCCCATTTAGTCCATACCTGTCGGATAAACCCGACTTCGCCCTTGCTGATGCCTGTATCCAAATATTCCAGTTCTTCAACATGAGCGACTTCTTTGAATTAGTCCCTACCCTCAAAGCAATCGTTCAAAAGACCTACAACCAAGTGAGAAACAAAGACCCGCTAATAATCTCATCCAGCGAAGGGCTACAACAATCTCTCTACCACATCATAATAGAAATCCTTCAATCCGATAATGTCGCCTACTTTATGCTGCCAAGCGACTACGAATCAATTGTCAGCACCACGAACTTTAGAGACTTCGCTATGGAAGTCCTAAATTTTGTCAAAGCTCTAAAGATACGGATGGAAGAGGTGAAAAAAGTAAGGGAAGAAGCTGACGAATCCGCCGCAAAACAGCAAAGACTGGCATTCCTATCACACCTCCGTGACGCCATTAACACCGAAATAAAAGAAATCTCATATACAACAGGTGATAGCGAAGCTGACGAACTCCTAAAAGAAATACAAACCAATCCCAACCTACCAGAACAGCTAAAAGCAAAACTCCGAGAAGAAGTAGAATCGGTAGCAGGGTACATCACTAACCCAGAAAGACCAATTACCCTACGCCACGTGCGATTCGTCCTCTCATTACCGTGGGGGAAGTATGTTGAACCCAACACAAATCTCAGCGAGGTCATAACTACCTTAGAAAACAGCCACTACGGACTCTTTGACGCAAAGGAACGAATATCGGAATATTTAGCCCTCTACACTCATCTCAAGAGACCACCAAAAGGCAATATCCTTTGCTTTATTGGTCCACCGGGAACAGGAAAAACATCAATGGCAGCAGCGGTCGCAGAAGCGCTTAAATTGCCCTTCTACAGGGTTAGCCTCGGCGGCGTCTCAGATGAATCAGAAATTAAGGGACACCGCCGAACCTACATCGGCGCTATGCCAGGTCGTATCGCCTCTGCCCTCGCCCAATTGAAAGCACTAAACGGAATTATCTTCCTTGATGAAATCGATAAGCTTGGGCTAAGCTACAAAGGTAGACCTGACGCCGCCCTGCTGGACGCACTAGACCCTGATAGAAATCACGATTTCTTCGATCACTATGTAGACTACCCCATTGACCTTTCCAATATTCTTTTCATCTGTGGCGCCAATGTTCAAGAGAATATAGACCCGATCCTCGCCGACCGCATGGAATTCATCCAGTTTAACGGCTACCTTCTTCCCGAAAAATTCCAAATCGTAAAGCATTACCTTATACCAACCATACGAAAGAACTGGCAAATAACAGAAGAACATGTGGCTATTACGGACGACGCTATCTCCTACATCGTCAAAACTTGGGGAAGATGGGAAGCGGGCGTCCGAGAGGTCAAACGTCAGGTAGAAAGTGCCTTAAGAAAAGCCCTGTGCCTTCAAGAAAAAAGGGTTACGGCGAAATTCATACAACGCCACTTCCCCCCACCCGTTCCCCTCGTGGAGTGGAAGAATGAGTATGCCCAGCGTGTCGGCTATATCCCCGTCGTCGGGGTCAATAGAAGTGGCGAGGGGGTCGTCTTCTGGGTGGAAATTCATAAGATTGACCAAGCTGCAAATAATAACTCCCCCTGGAACATCGAAATCATTGGAAATGCTGATGATAGCATGAAGGAAAGTATCAAATCATCCTTCCTATGGTGCCGACATCACATTCCTACATTCGACAGCGCTAATACCAAATGGATCGTTTATCTTCCATCTGTTTCCCTGCCACGGGGAGGGCCGTCTGCCAGCCTTGCCATCACCATCGGACTTATCTGCACCCACCTCAACAGACCGATTGGAAGACTCGTGGTAATGACAGGAGAGATTAGTGCCAGCGGCGAAATTCTCCCCGTCGGCGGTCTGCCCGCCAAAATTGTCGCAGCAGAAAACGCCGGGCTAGAAGAAATCCTTATCCCTGCTGCCAATAAAGACGAAGTAGACTACTGGCTTAAGAAAAGCAAACTATCACATAGAATCAGGATAACGCCCGTAGAAACAATAGAAGAGGTATTAGCCCGTCTGGATATTAAACTGGAAAAACACGCTTCCTAAAATCCTATCGGAGGGCGCTGCTATGAAAAAGCCTGGCAAGAAGACAAGATTGTGGGAAGAAATGCTCCACATCATGGAAATCATCTCCAGACGAGAAGCTGCCCTATCAAAAACGCAATTGAAGGGACGAGGGCGAGCCGCCCCCGCCAAAGCCAGAGAACCCCTTATCACGTGGATAGCGAGCCGCATCAACCCGTCAGAATACTCACCAGCAGCCCTCCACGACCTTGCCGCCTACTTGCTCTGGATAAATGCTATCCTACACCAGCCGTAGGCTATAATATTAACGGCACAACAAAAGGTACCCCAGAACAGGAGGCAAAGGTTAATGAAACGAGTAGGAGCCTTAGCCACCGCAGCACTGGGGATGGCAATCGCTATTGCCATCGCAACCCAACTTCCTAATGAACAAGAAATCCGTGAAAGAGTGCTCGCTCCTTCCGTCCAAGTAGCCGTCTTTGAAGGGATCGGCGGAGCAACCAGCCAATGGATAGTCGCTGGGTCGGGCACTGTCTTCAAAACATCTAAAGGGACGTTTGTCCTCACAGCAGGGCATGTCGTTTCCCGAGCCATCAGGTACATTACCAAACCTCCCCAGCCAGGCGAAGAACAAAAAGACGTAAAAATTGCTGTATTTGACGACGTCACCGTAGTCATTGAACGAGTGAAAGACGGAGTTGTAACCGGCGAGTTGCGCCTACGCTGTAAAATCCTCAAATATTCGCCCATTGAAGAACGAGGTGGTAACGATCTCGCAGTGCTCCAACCCTACGAGGAAGACCTACTGCCCTTCGGGGCACGACCCCTACCAAAAGATAAATCGGTCTACGCTGGACAACCAGTCTACCACTGCGGCTCAATGTTAGGCGAACTCGTTAACTCCGTTACCTTCGGTGTCATCTCGGCAACAAGCCGCATGCTCAACAATAAACCGTTCATCCAGCTTTCTTCGACAGCCCAACCTGGCTCGTCGGGCGGCGGCATCTTTGTCGTAGACAATGAGCGGTGCTATTACGCCGGAATGCTAACTCGGGGCGCTGGGGAAACTATTAACCTTGCCGTCCCCATAAAGAGAATCCGAGACACCTTGGCACAATGGAATCTAGAATTCATCTTAGATGATGCGAGATAAGGAGGTGCGCAAGTGGGGGGTGTCCACCCCACCACCCAACATGGCTAACTCGGAAAGACTGCCGTTAATCCATTTCAATAAACTGGTAAGGATACACCGTTCCATCGCTCAAATTATCGACCTAATGAGCGAGGGCGGACTCCTTCCAAAAGAACTGAAACCAGAAGAAGGCAACATCAAAGAACAAATATTTAAGCACATGAGCACAGCAACCATAGAGAATACGCAAATAGATGAAATAAACATGAGATACATAAAAATACTAAGTCAAACGGAGAACCTCATCGTCACAGCACAAGCCTTTTACGCCGATGCAGCCCTTATCTTACACCTACAACCGATAGTGGAAATGGACCCGCATGCTCTTACATTAGCAAATATAATGGCCGTGCTGATCAACGCGATGTGGGGGATCCTCGTCTACTTTCCTGCCGTCCTGTCCTACCTCAAGACGAAGGATGCAGAACTTGAGCCACTTGTCGACCTGTTCATCGCCGCCCTGCTGACCTACATCTCCGCCGCCCTAGAGTTTGACAAAACCATGGCTCAAATGAACACAAAGGTACAAAAAGCGTTGGGTGACCAACAGGAGGAAGAAACAGTCTTTAATTAAGAAAGGAGGCGAAAAGAAAAAGAGAACATGAAGAAGGAATGGCAATGGCTTTTCATGACTATCCTGACGCAAGCAATGCTTTTTTACAAAGCAGTAACAACTAAAAACCCAGTAGCGGAGATAGTCTGCATCGTTCTTATCGCCGCTTTGTCACCGTCGCTTGCTCACTTCTTCCTAAGAGTTGGCAAGGGTGGAATAGAGTTTGTTAAGGAAAGACTCGCAGCGCTTTCGCTAAAAAGACAAACTTAAGTAGGAGGCGCCTTCCCCCTTCTTCTTTTTTCTCTTCCTCTTCTCTTCTCTCTGTTTTGAATTCAGAAGGTTCGCTTGAACCATAAGGAGAAACTGAACTACTCTCCTGCTCCAAACCGGAGGGAGCTGACGTGCTTTCTTCAGGCCCAAATGGTGGTGCCGGCCCTTCCTCCACCTCCTCTGACTCTGAAGGCTCTTCAACCCCTCCCTTTTCTTCACCCTGTCCCTCCAAAGCTTCACCAACTATGCCTTGTAAGTTAGGTAACCTTTCCAGTCCCGCTATAGAACCTCCTTTAACTTTATACAACCATATTACAAAATCCTTAACGAAGTCTTTATGTACCTTGCCTTGTCTCAGTAGCTCCTCAAGCACCCTACCAACTATTTCACCGAACTCTACCGAATCAATCGTTATCTCGCTCCTTCCGATTTCAGCGACATACTTATCCCAAGCCTCCGCAAAATTTCCTAAAAGAGAAGAGATATTCCCTACATCCTTATGCGCCGATGCGAACGCCTCCAATATCTTACGAAGAGAGTCCTCTATTTCTTCTGTAGTTGCAATTGTCTGTGCCTCCAAAATAACGGACTTCTCACCACCTTCTTCAGATCCCTCACGGCGAACCTCTTCTGCAATGGAAACCGTCCCATACTGCTCCACACGCGCAGCCCTAAACAACGTTGCCAACCACTCCGACAACTCCCCAGGAGGCATCGTCGTCAAGCTTAGTCCCTTGACCACCCGCGATACTCGCTTCGCGGCTTTGTCGGCAAGATTTTCCCAAGCTTTTTCCACAATTCCCCTAAACCATGAGAAAATTTCCTCCAGTTTCTCTCGAGTAAGGACCCCTTTCGCCTTCGCTTGCTCATAAAGATCCTCGACATTATCACTTTTGACAATTTCCTCCACACTTAACCCAATTTCCTTCAATCGACTATCGAGTTCACTCTTCCACCCGGCGGAAGAAATACCTAAAACAGCTCTTTTATCCCTTGCAGCTGCTATCATAGTTAAAACCTTATGAAGTTCCCTAATAGCGTTAACGAACCGCCTAAAAAGATCTTCATCTTCCTGCGGAGGCGACGCGGTAGTGCCCAGCACAGTGTCTACAAACCGAAGCATAGCTGCACGAGGACCTTTCACGCCCTCTAAGGAACCAGTCGCCTCAGACTCATTAGTAGGAGCACCGTATGACACTGCTATGTGGCTGCCGAAAAACCTATAAGCTCTAGAGGCAAGGGGCCAAAGAGATTTTCTCCATCCAGAACTACGATAATTTGCTGACACTTCTACTAACATCCGGAAAATATTCTCTATCATTCTGTCCACGTCTTCGTGAAATCCCACTTTCCACCCAATTATTTCACCAAATTCGCTGACAAACTCCCAAGCTCTACGCAAACGATCTTGTTGCTGAGAATAACGCCTCTCTAAGTCCTCTAATCTATTGACTTTCTCTCGCAAAACTTGCTTAAACTCGTTAATTTGCTCTTCCTTAATACTATCTATAGATGTAATATTTAACAGACTCTTTAGAAAAGATGATAGCGTGGGAGTTTTTGGATTCTCTAAAATTTCTTTTAAAGTAGCTAAAGTAACTGCTGGATCTTTCGAACTTTCAAGAGAACTCAAAACAAAAACCAAGACGTCCTTCAAACAATCCACGATCCCACTCAATTGGCCCGGATAGTTGCGGCGATGAACTTCTGCAGTTTCAAGACCAAGCGGTACTCCTGTTGTCAGAACAGCAATGTCATTTGCCACCGTGGTCGCTAAAGACAAATTAGTCAATTTAGACTTGCCCACTGAGGTTGCTCCAGAAACAAGCGGAGCAATTACTGACGGGGAGGAAATTGCTTTTTCAGCAATCCTCTCATCGGTCGGTGATGTGTCTTCCCGCTGCGAGGGATAAAGGCTACCCCACAACAGAGCAGGGAGGTTGGATCCCCAAGTCGCACCAGCCCCCAAAGTTTTATTAGGGTCTTCCATCAATTGTCTCCAAAGGCTCCCCTGAACATTCCCCGTCATCTTGTTAAGATAATAACGGACAATCAATATCCACGGGAAAAACTCAAATGAAAACTGATTCAAGTCCTGATTTTCAATGGAATTAAAGGGGGCCATATTGAACCATACATTGCTCTGTAGATAGCTAACATAAGTCCCTCTCACTTGGCTAAAAAATTCATTGATGGGTTCTTGAAAACTGGTTCCTAACTCCTCCTCAGTTACAGAAACCAATCGCAGAAGGTCCGAAGCGAAGGCAGCAATATGCCTACGAACCTCCTCAACAGGAAAAACATTCCCCAGCTTACTATTAACCTCGTTAAGAATGTCATTGTAATCCAGTCTTTGATTTGGATCCTGAGCAATATTCTTCGCCCATTCACGAAATAGTGAGAGAAATTCGTTTATTGCCTTAGATGCATCGGCATTACTTACTTTTAATGATTTTACCGCCTCTATTGCATTCTTTAACTTTTCCTTGAACAACTCAACCAAACCGCCTTCTACTTTCTCTGTTGGGGAAGAGAAATTCCCGTGTAAGTGAACGGCTAAAGCAAGAGGTACTAAGGCTGGCCAGTCGGTTTGAATAAAATAAGGATCATACCCCGTCGCCTCGAACAATTGAGGAAGATTCTGAGCATACCTCAAAAGCTCCTTTTGCGTTTTCCAAAGCTCTTCCAAAAGAGAAGATAGAGCCCCCACCGCAATCTCTACTTTCCAAATATTGTAGTTTTCCCTCGAGAATTCGAGGCGCGGTTTGTATCTATTCGCAATCCCTACCAGCGATATTGGATAAATCCGTGCCTTCAAAAGGAGCTCAATAGGCATTAGGGCATCACCCAGTAGAATTTTAAAATTTCTGACGGTGAGTCGCCTTGCTGGACCTAAAAGACTACCGCCCTAAAGAGCAATTTTTTTGGTTTCGGCTGACAAGGAAATGCTGCGTGATTAGGGTCGCAACGGGCCGAGATGAAGATACCGCCATCATTATAGCCAATGCTCCGTGCCTTGTAGACAGCCTCCAAGATAGGATCAATGCAACTGATGTCCATGTTTACATAACCGCCTCGCAAACGATGACCGTCTATATCCCCAGACGGTTCGTCCACAAAATAACAGGCGAAGAAATTCTCATCCCCTTAGCCTTTGAGGCGGGGGAAGATATGCCTTACTCAGGTCCTGCTGGTGGGGATATCATCGTCGTAACAGGTATCCCTAATCCGCTTCGGGTAGAGGCTGTCACCGTCCCCCTCATGTTGGGGTCACACTTTGAGGTCACCTGTGTCGTAGACCCCATACGGGGCGTAACCAACGTCCCTGAAACCGCCGACCTATGGCTCGGCTTAAGCAAGCCAGATGCCATCGACGATATGCTCCCCTATGTTCGGCCGCTCTTACCATTCCTCATCCAAGTTTAGTCCCCAAAGAGCAAAGGCGAATTTGTTGGTTGGTCGCCCCACAAACCCATTGCGCCTTCTTGCGTCTCAAGGAAAGGACGGAGTTTTTCCCAGTCTTTATCTCGGATGGTGACGACCCGATCGAGGTAGATGCTCACATAGCAGTCTCCGATTTTCGTCGGCTGAACTCGCCCCAGTTTCCGCTGGGCGATCGCCACATATTTGGGGTCAATGTCAATGGCGATAAAGCGGCGCCCCAACTTTTTCGCTGCTACTGCCGTCGTCCCTGTGCCCACAAAGGGGTCTAACACGATGTCGCCCTCGTCGGTGCACATCAAAATCAACCGCTCCAACAAGTGCTCTGGCAGTTGGCATGGGTGTTCGTCACGGCGAACTTTGTGATGGATGCGGTGAATGCCCGTCCAGACATCGGAAACCAAAGGACCGAAAGGGTGCATTAAGGGTTTTTGCCGCCGTAGTCCCTGAGAGGTGCTTGGCAAATGCGACATCGTGGATGAGGGAAGCGCAAGTCATAGAACTTGAAGCCTTTGGGCGATTTGGTGTAGTAAAGGATACCGTAGTGACGGGGATAAAGGGTTTTGCCCAAAGGTTGTCCTGGTGCGTCCCACGCTATCCAATGCCTGAAGTAAGCGACTTCGTTGAGAAAGGTGGCAAAGTAAGTGAGCCATTTGGGAATGTTGTGCACGAAGATAGAACCTGTCGGTTTCGTCACCCGAACCAACTCATGAAGCCACGCCTTGCACCAATTCAGATACTCGTCCAATCGCTTTCGGTCGTTGTAGGAGTCATACTGCTTGCCCAAATTGAAAGGAGGGTCGGCGAATGTCATGTCCACGCATTCGTCAGGCAATTGGCGCAGAACAGCCAGACAATCTCCTTCAATGACACGGTCGAGAAAGTCCGATAGCCCCCCGCAGAGTTAATTTCGGCGCCGAAATTAACTCTGTCAGCCCGCAAAGAGACCCCAACCTCCTACCTTTTCCAAGTGCCAGATACAAAGTTGCGGCCAGAAGCGCAGACGATAGAGGAACGCATAGCGGGGGTTCTTCCACTCATCTTCCGAGAGCTCCCGCACCCCCAGCACAATTCCTAACTCGGTAAATAAATCCCGACCCTTAAAGTATTTCTTGAACAAACGGTGCTCAAACCGCCGACCGATGCGGTACATGTCCACGTGGACCTCCTTTGTGCAGGTATCGCAAAGATAGTAGCCGTTATACATCAACACGAGGGTGCCTTCAGAGGTTCTCTGCTTGCGCTGAATTTCCCGCACATCCCGCTCAAAGTCCTTAGGAAGGTCAAAGAGGCGAAGCTGCGAAGGCGCCACTTTGCGCCCACACTTGGCACAACACCCCTTCTCATTTAACTCTGCTGGATGAAAGATGCCCTTCCGCAGCGGATGAATCTTCGTGCAGATTCTCGGCTCCGTTCGCTTTCGGAGATACTCTCGCCGCCGATGACGGAGCATCTTAGCAAGGAACTTCTCCATCGCCTTCTTATCATAACGCGCCGACCCGATAAGAACCCAGCAGTATCTTCTCAGACTATACCACAGCTGGAGCCGATGACCTCGCTTCGTCAGCCCAAAAGCGCCACTACCACTCGGCAGATCCGGGTCGTGCCAGAAGGCTCGCTCTCCTAAACCATCCTCATCGCGGAAGTCATGCTCGCCTAATTTCCACCAGTGCCTTCCATCCCACCACCACTTCTGCGCCTTATAGCCGTTGCGCGCCCACACAACCACCTCCCGCCTCGGCCGACTGGCGAGAACCTTCTGAATGGGCGGGAGAAAATCTATTGAATCTAAGCAGTAATACTCATACTCATACTCGTCGATTTTCCCCTCAAGGATTTCCTCATCCTCTGCCCTCCCCAACTTCGATGGGTCAGCTACCTGGCTGCCAAAGGGCAGCAGGCATTCCTCCTCACCAGACCAAAGGGCGGAGCAAAGGAGCCGAACAGCTTCCTGATAAGTTAGCGGGCAACCATTCGCAATTACCCCGCCGTCAGTTTGCTTCCACCCCGTCAACCGTCCCACCAATTCCCAAATCTCGCGGTCGGCCATGTCTAAGTCCGATAGCTCCGAACCGTTCCCAGAGCCTCCGCTCCCCCCACCGCCGTCGGTGCCCTTGCGAAGAGCCGACATACCTCTACCCCCCTTACCCTCACTCCCACTGTCACCGCTTGCCCCCCCAACGCCACTGCTTACACCCCCAGCGCCTCCAGCACCACCGCCCGACTTGGAAGGCACGGAATCCTTCCCCTCTAACTTTGTTTCATTTTTGTCGTTAGAGGATAGTTGTTGGTTATCTTCTTTCCGGCCAACCGCTACCACCGCTTCAAAACCGGAGGTTGCGGTCCGGTCATCCCCCTCAGCGGGCTCGGCGGGTGGCAGGGGTTGGGGTGGTTCTGGGGTTTGGTGGCAGCCCGCCGGAGGCTGGGGGGGCTCTGGGCTCTGGTGGCAGACCCCCGAAGGCTGGGGTGGCTCTGGCGGGGTTGGGCTTTCGGCTAGGCTAGGCTGGGATAATACCGGCTCTTCCGATAGGGCTAGGGGCTCTCTTAGGTTGTTTTTGATTTCGATTTCAGTGTTGGAATCTAACTCGGTCAAGGGCGCGTTGCCCCCCTGCGGATTTTCTTCAGTATTTTTAAGGGAGGTAGAGGAAAAAGGCTGGGGAGGAGAGAGAGACAGATTTGTAGCAAATTCGTTACAGTATTTACAGGATTCGTCGCATTTGGTGGCAAGACCGTAATGATTTGCGAAGATAAAAAAGTAGAGGTGGGCCATGCGGGTGAGGTGTTCGTCGGAGACTTTGGGGTTGTCGGGGGATGGGAAGAGGTCGAAGAGGGGTTTCCATCTGGGCAGGACGTAGAGTTTGACTTGTCTTCCTCGTCGGGAGCAGCTGAAGAAGTCGCGCAGGTGGGGGAAGGGGTATTTTTCTTTTCTTGGGATGATATATCGGGAGGCGTTAGTTGGGTGGACGTTGGCGAGGGTAGAGAGGGTTTTGAGGTTGACGGCGGATTTCCAGCGGAAGATGCCGTAGCGTTTGACGGCGTCGATGATTTTCATGCACTCCTTGTTGCGCAGGATTCTTTCCAGTCGGAAGTAGGCGATATCGGGGTTGAAGTGGCGCTTATTTACTTCCCTGCGGACTTCTTCGTTGGGTGATGTTTGTTGTTGGAGGGCGAATTCCCGCTTGAAGTGCAATGTTTTGTCTTTGTTTTCGCTGGGGGTTAATTTGAGGTAAAGGCCGTGCCTTTTGCCTTTGCGGTTTTTCCGTTCCCAGGTGACGACGCCGTATTTTAGCAGCCGTGCCTTGTGCTTTTTGGTGCCGAACAGGAGTCGGTAGATGGTTCCTGGGTTTATGCCTGTTCGCTTGGAGAGTTCGGAGAGGGAGAGGCGGTGTTTGGAGTCGAAGGCTTTTGCTTCGATGATGCAGTCGAGGATTTTCAGGCAGAGGGTATCGTTATTAGCGATTGCCTTCTCCCGAATTTTTGCTACCTGCTCCTCAATAAATTGTGGGTCTAGGGTTAACACCTACGGTCACCTCCGAAACGAGGTAGGGTTGGCGCTTTTCAATTTTAGCGCGCTTCCCCCTGTATGGCAGGGGCGCGGTACATCTGTCGCCGTACTTGGCGTTTTATCCTGATAGTGGTGGATAGCCATTCCTTGCCTCCTAATTCGTCTTCCTT
>Ga0326762_1000037_pt1 | contig 69976 bp, 89 predicted proteins | sample NORPS_S_FD_207669 | JGI IMG/M metagenome (GOLD analysis project Ga0326762, IMG submission 207669) | Hot spring sediment microbial communities from Norris Geyser Basin, Yellowstone National Park, WY, United States - NOR.PS_S | ecosystem: Environmental > Aquatic > Thermal springs > Near-boiling...
GCTTGGAGGGGGTCGGGATGCCCATCCGTGAGTAATGATCGGGGAGTCGTCCCCCCTTGGGTCATCCTTTTAAGCACTTTACCCACAGATGGACACCCCAACCCCTATATAACACGATACAAAGGTTAAAAAGCATAACGATCCAAAGCCCTACCCCGCCTTAAAAGGCGAGGTTTGCTTAATCCTAGTATCACGTCACAAGATCTCAAGATCCTATATCCCTTCATAGTTATTAACTCAGGGTCACCTGGCCCAGAACCTATAATGTATATCATATGACACCCCTATCCTATCTCTCTCTTTGCTGCTATGTATTGGTAGCAATTATAGAGATACTCTTGATCACGCCTGTCCTTTGAAGAGAGGGTCACACAACGATTCTCCCCTTTTCAACCTTATACTCTATTGGCTCTATGCAGTGTGCCGCGAATCTCATTTTCTTTATATATAGATATCTAGACACCTTCTTCTTCATGATATCCATCTCTATATTAGCCACCACAACGCCGTCTAATGTATTCTCGATGGTCTTAAGCCACCCAGCTATCTCTTCAGAATCTGTGTGAACAACCACGAGCGATGTTATCCCATACCCCTTAGATACTATAGCCCTAATCCTTTTAATAAGTTCAGTCGCGCCGCTTATCTCTCCTGAGGATAGGATCTCGTTATAAGAGTCTATAATCATGACCCCCCTTCCTCCTTTCTCAGAAACATATGATGCTTCAACCCTAGTTGCTGAGAGTATCTCATCCATTGAGAGCGACTGGAGAGATCTGGCTATGATGTCTAAAGAAGGTTTTAGAGGAGACATTCTATATGAGAAGCCATCTATAATCCTTAGCCTCCCGCTAGATATAGAAGATCTAGCAGCATCCTCGCCAATAAGGCTCGAGAGAGAAGTAACGACATGCAGAGGATCATCGTCTAGGGCTAGGTAGATCACATACCCACCTTTAGCGAGATGATAGGAAGCTATATTTCTAACCAGCAAACTCTTCCCACCACCAGAAGGACCCACAATAGCAATCATAGACCTAGGATCCACACGCTCAACACACCAATCAAGGGCTTTTACACCAAACACAAATCCCTTCAGATCAGATGCCATGATACCCCCATATAATGAGGCAAGTGAAAATATATCTTCATAACCACACATAATATACTTACTATTACACATTAAGTAAGGTCCCGACAACCAGGCAACCTAGCTCTTTAGGGCAAGATAGTGTCTGTATTTTTAAGCTTTCTAAGGAGATATCTATAGCTGTGATGAGGTATATAGTTTTGAAGGCTTGGGGGTTGATGTCTCAGATGGACACCCCTCAGAGTGCCCCCGATGTCCCTAGGGGGGAGACCCCGAGCCGTACCCCAACCCGATGATCATTGAGGCGGAAACAATGACCCCTACCAGAGAGGTGATACTAGAGACCCCAGTATAGAATAGATGATCTACTATAGAATTGAAAGAAAGATAGAATTGAAAGTTAAGCGCTGCTTAGCAGATCTGCTGAGGTAATCGTAGGGTAGGAAACGTGCCCGAGTCTCTCGAGGGGTCTTAGGTGTGCGTCTATAGTCGTTTAGTGATCATGTATGGTGTGCCTCTATATATCACAACTGTTTCCTCAAACTGGGCAACTTGTCCTCCACTGATTTCCGTTAATACTGGGTATGGGTGTAGGGCGCCTCTGCCTCTCAGCCTTTCGAGGATCTCTTCTATATTTTCCCCTGAATCTGAGAGCCATCTCGCGCAGAATGGCAGACCCCTAAACCTTGTGGAAGCCTCTCTAAGCACCCTCTCTTCATCCTCCGAAGCCTTGATCTTCGATTTCTTGACCGAGTATATAGTGACTAGCTTCTCTTCCGAAACCAGTCCTGCGCCATTTGTTATGAAAGGCTCTATAGCATATACACCTCCATCCCTGAATTTCCATGGCACAAGCGACTCTGGATAATTAGGTATCGATTCTCCAGCATGGATCCTATATCTATCGATTCTGTGCCCACTAAGATTTCTAACAGGCTTGAGGGAATACCTCTTAGCCGTTTCCTCAACAACCCTCCCAACCTCTCTGAAAGAGATGCCAGGAGCCACCTTCTGGAGGGCCTTCTCCAGAGCTTCTCTCGCAGCATTAAGTATAGCTGAATAGCTCCCACCCAGATCTATTGTTATAGCCGTATCCACTATATACCCATCAACATGAACCCCGAAATCCACCTTAGCGAGCCCCTCCTCAGGAAAGGTTGTTCTATCCTCTATAGTCGGTGTATAGTGAGCCGCTACAGATCCTATGGATATGTTTACAGGGAATGCTGGCTCTCCCCCATAGTATCTGATCAGACTCTCTATCCTCTCTGCCACATCTAGAACCCTGGCTCCCGGCACAGAGATCCTGGGAATCTCCTCCTTAACCTTAACAGCTATTCTCCCCGCTTCTAGATATCTCTTAAACTCTTCCTCAGTCAGCTTAACCACCGGTTTCCATGGTATATATAGCTAAGCCGTTTAAAGACATGCTGTAGATCCTGACAATGATAGATAGCAGACGTCGCCCTCTATGGTGAGATATTTTAAATTTTAGGACTCTAAGCACCCAAAACCAGATATTCCTTGGGATATAAGAACTCTCTAAGCATGAGGTCTCCCATCCGCCGTTCTGAAACTGTTTTTGGGTTTCGTATAGTTTATAAGGGTTCATAAGTATGAGAATATGGTTAAATGTGCAAAGAAGCTCATTGAAGATCCTTGAACTTGTGAGGGCATATAGTGTGCCTATTAGGGATGGGAGGGCATCGGAGCTTGTAAATGGCTGTTTATGATCTCCAGAAAGCTATAGATCTGAAGATCTGATCTAGTATTATATACAGTGGAGATACGCTTCCCAGAGCTTGTTAGAAGGAGGTGGAAAGCTGATCACTAATATGGGTTTAAAGGTACGTATTCCGTGAATTCCGGAAGATAGGGCTTTCAAGAAACGCCTTAAGGGTGAGCTTATGAAGGATAACCCTTACGCTACATACCAAGTAGACACTGTTATAAGGGTAGTATATTCATAATCAAATCCAAAGGAAGAGGTATCTAAGAGGAAGAGCTAGAAGGATAAGCTAAGGGCAGTAGGTTTGCTAGGTGCAAGACCATAATCATGAGGATCGATTATAAGACTAAAACAACAAAGAGATTAAAGATGGCACTAAGACCAGGGAGTACCTAGTTATATCCTGGAAACCAACATGGCTCAAGAACAGGGTTAGTGGGCTACATCTTTTTTATGTTTTATGTTAATAGAGATGTTTTATATTCGTTTGTTATCTTGGCTTAAGCTTATAATCATTCAATCCTTAGCATTTTGGATGATAAGGTGATAATCTCTGCCAGATCATGGTGTGCAGAGTCCTCGGGATGCTATGATGCTTAGAGCTCCCTAGACCGAGGCCCTATATGAGGGCTATGCCCAGAAGGGCTTCGGGGTTCCAAGCCTAGATGGGAGCCCGGTGCCGCTGGGCTCAACAGCCACCTATGAACCCATAGGGATCCCTAGGTCTCTTTGGGGGAGGTGGAGGTCCCCGATGCCACAGGGCTAAAAACCCGTGGATCAAAAACACAGCAATCCAAAGCAAAAAGAAAATCAGCGATAATCAATAACCATCGGGGGACAAGCAGAGGTCAGACCTCTAGCTCTATGGCTGACTTGGTTTTTCATTTTATATCCAGGGCAAGCAAGGGTCTCGTTATAGCTATCTAGTATGAAGACTGGGTCGTGGTCGAAGCAGGGGAAAGCTTCTGCTATTCATTAAGAAGCTATCCCTTGCAGATTGTTGGAAGGATAGGGATACTGGGGAGAAGAAGATTCATAAATATTTATTAGGAATTATAGATATCATCTTGAGCTGTTAATGAGTGTGAGGGCTATCTAGTCCTCGAGGACTTCGATCTAAGAGTAGATATGTTGGTAGGATTAGGTGGGATGGTAAGCAGGGGAAAACTAGAGATCGTTTATGAGGCTAGGAGATGGTTTGCACTTGTACCAATAGAGGTTAGCATGAATCCGCCTAAATCAAATCCAAAAGGCTATATAAAACCCATATACGATGATGCGAAGAAGAAAAAGAAAAAGAGGAGGATCATAAATCCGAGGAGTATTAGGCAGAGGAATCCTATTGATGATAAGGAGGCTTTCATGGATATGGGTCTTAACAGCCTATTCGCCATAGTAACCACAAATGGTTCTGCTTTGTTAGTTAAAGGTGGATCTATCAAGTCTGAGTATTACTAGTGGAAGAGGGAGATCTCGACATACCAGTCTATTAGAGATCTGCTTGGGAGGCTTGGGATATCAATATGGATCTACTATCATGAGAAATATCTAGATGCTATGTATAAGAGGAGTGGGAGGCTTAGGCATCTATATATAACAGCGATCAGGTTTCTAGCTGATGAGCTATATAGCAGAGGAGTTAGGAAGCTATATATTGGCTATTCACACATGCTTAGCCAAGAAAATGATAATGAATATAACGTGATATGGTGATTTAAGAAGATAGTACTGTGGATAGCTGATATATTCATGGAGTGCGGCATAGACGTTGATATAGCTCCCGAAATATATACTAGCCAGATATGCTCAATATTCGGTGCAAAGCATAAGAACGGTAAGGATACATAGAGGGCAATACGTAATGTAGAAAGACTGAGAAGAAAATAAGTGCAGACATAAATGCAGCGCTAAACATAGCAAGAAAGCTGGGCTACAGAATAGAAATAGCAAATAGCTAGGAAGATTGAGAGCTGTTTGGTAACACATGATGGTGCTATGCCATTAATCCCTTGGCAAAGGGCTAACACCCAAGACCAGTCAATAGGAAACCCCGCTCTTTAGGGCTGGGAGGGTGTCATATACTATTATTAAGTGTTTAAGTTTCCCCTAGCGATTCTCATTTTGGTGCATATAGTGTATAATATGCAGGTTACTGGGGCCCCTGCTGGTGATACTTCTGTTTTCCTCATATTCTGGATAATAATAAATATACTCTGGTTCATGCTCCTGTTCACAGATCTCCCAGATAGGATTAGGATCTATAGGTGGGATAGAATCATAAGGTTCAGACTATCCCAGATTGAGAGTATGGCTCAAGAGACCAGAAAGGCTTCTGAGGAATTTCTCAAGGAGATAGGCGTCAAGGACCCCGGGGTTCTCATAGATGGTTTCATAAACAACAACTTCCTGATAGAGCCTGTATCGATAGAGCCTACAGACATCATAAAGAGGCTGGGCCACTTAATAAGGGTGAGGGATGAGAAGATAAAGAGCTATGCATCTTCGATCTTGCAGAATATAGATAGGATTAAGAGGGATAATATAGCAGTTATACTCGAGATAAACTGGGTCTTTAACCTAGTCTATAGAGTTGTTAGACACTTCTATCTACTCGGTAAGAAGACCCAGAACTGGATATTGCTAACACAGCTAGTAATCCTACTTCCAGGGCTTATAAAGGAGCTAGAGGCCTATAAAAAGGCTGTAGAGCCTTTCAAACTAGGCATACCAGTAGGAGATTCGGCGGGGCCTATGGTGGTTTCCCTTCTAGCCCCCAACGCCGAAAGAATATCCATAGCCGAGGAAACAGTCTACAGCGTAGCAGATATCGAAGATAGGAAGGTCTATCTAGTAAAGGCAGAGGGTCCCGGAGGCACTGTTGGAAGACCTGGGGAGGCTGTGACCAAGCTCGTAGATCAGCTTGGGTGCAATATCTCGAGGATAATAACTGTTGATGCCGCTCTAAAGCTCGAGGGGGAGAAGAGTGGCGATGTTGCGGAGGGGACTGGAGCTGCGATCGGGGATCCGGGTCCTGAGAAGATAGCTATCGAGAGAGCTGCTATCAAGTGTAACGTGCCTCTAGATGCTGTGATTGTGAAGATGAGCTCTGAAGAAGCTATTACCCACATGACTAAGGAGATCTATGAGGGGGTTGTTAAGGCAGCTGAAACGGTTAAAAAGATCATTAGGGAGAAGACGAGGGAAGGCGATGTTATTCTAGTCGCTGGTATAGGGAATACCGTTGGTGTTCTATAGCTACCTCGGTTTTGCTATCTACTTAGTGAACTCTGTATAGTGGCATTTTCCGCAGTACCATCTCTCGCCACCAGGCTTGTAATAGCCCATCATTGAACCGCATCTGGGGCACTGCTTATTCTTTGGCTTGATAGTTTTTCTCGAAGGGTCTATTATATATAGCGCTGATCTAGATCTCTTACCCTTCTCCTTGCTCACTGACTCCCACCCTTCTTCTCAGACCTCTGTAAGAGATGCTTCGGTTCAAACCTATTAAGCGTCTCTGGATCTCTATATGCGTGTATCCAGGCTCTAGAGGTATCCTTACCATACTCAGTCTCGATCCTCCTAACTACTATGAGGCCCTTATCAACGTTAAGGAGCTTTGACGCAGCCTCCAACACGTCAAGCCTCGAGGGAGTCCCCCTACCCCTATGCTCTATCCTCAACACAGCCTCCAGCCTATGGATAACTCTATTCTCTTTCTGCGAAACCAGCATATAGATCCCACTGTCAAGTTTCAGGACAGGGGTCTGCCGACCCTCGACAGTCAATCTAACCGCCTATGGATATTAATGTTAGTAGCTTATTAGCAATTAAGATATAAGCGCCGATATGAATACCACCTGGTGAGAGCATGGTTAATGTTGGTGAGAAAGCACCTGATTTCCAGCTCCTAGACACAGATCTAAAGAAGAGAAGCCTCTCAGAGTTCCTCGCAAAGGGAAGATACGTTATCTTAGCATTCTTCCCAGGAGCATTCACCTCAGTGTGTACCAAGGAGATGTGTACATTTAGAGATAAGATGGCGAGGCTAAATAGTCTCGATGCAGAGGTGATCGGGATTAGTGTTGACAGCCCATTCGCACAGAAGGCTTTTAAGGAAGCAAACATGCTCAACTTCACACTTCTAAGCGACTTCAATAGAGAGGTTATAGAGAAATACAATGTGGTCCTACCAGATCTTCTGGGTCTGGGACTCAAGAAACTAGCTAAGAGAGCTGTATTTATAATAGATCCTAAGGGAATTGTTATGTATAAATGGGTCTCAGAAGACCCCAGAGTGGAACCTGACTACGACGAGATTGAAAGAGTTCTAGAGAGACTTAAAACGAGTGGTAAGGCAACATAGATCCTCGTAATATATCATAACCCTAACTCTAGATTTTAAGACATATATTTCTATTTCTTTTATTTCCTTATGTATTTGGCCCGAGGATATGTTATAGAATAAGAACCCAGTTTCCATAAACTCTTAACCCTAGAGAAATAATGAGTATGACTTCTCCCCGCCCTAAAGGGGCGGGGTTTCTATGCTGGGGTCTCGGGTGTTAGTCCCCAGGTGAGGGATTAATGGCTTAACACCATCATGTGTTACCAAGTAGCTCTTAATCTTTCTTATCACTTTTATCCTGTGTCCCAGCCTTCTCGTTATGTTTAGCGCAGCATTTATATCTTCATTGATCTTATTCCCAGTTTTCCTACAGATATACAGCCCTCTATATATTCTTCCGTTTTTTTATGCCTTGCACAGCATATTGAGCATTCCTTGCTTGTGTAATCCTCAGGGACTATCTCAACATCAATACCATACTCCATGGATATATCCACTATCTAAAGAACTATCTTCCTATACTACTATATATTCGTATTATACTCATTGCCATTATCCTGTGAAAGCGTTATGGGGTAGCCTATGTATAGCTTCCTAACTCCTTTTCTATATAGCTCGTCCGCTAGAGACCTGATCAATGTCATATAGAGGTGTCTGAGCCTTTCATCCCTCTTATACATTGCTTCAAGGTACCTCTCATGATACTCTTTCCATGTTGAGAACCCAGCATTCCTAAGAAGATCTCTTATAGCTTAGTATGTAGCTATCTCCCTCATCAATCAATAGCACTCAGACTTGATAGACCCGCCTTTGGTAAGCAATGCTGATCCATCCGAGATTACTACAGCGAATAAGTTATTCAAACCCATGTCTATAAATGCCTCCTTATCCGCTATAGGGTCTCTCTGTCTGATAGATCTAGGATTAACGATCCTACCCTTCTTATCCCTGTAGTTAGGCTTGACATAGCCCCCTCCAGTTAGACTTAGGTGGCTCTCTTCCAACCTCTATTGGTATGAGGGCGAACCGCCTACCAGCCTTATATATGATCTCAAGCCTCTCCTGCTTACCCTCCCACCTAATCCTACCAACATATCTTATCCTCAGACCAAAATCCATCAATACCAACCCCTATTCTCATCTATAGGTTCGGTTCTAGGTAGTATCCTTACTTGATATACGGAGGTAGCCTACCCTGTTTCTTCAGATCCACTTGCTTGAAGAATGTGCTCTAAGCCTCATCATTCTTCTGTATAACGGCTTGAGTATTAACACCCAGAACATCATTATACTTGTAGTAGTTCTTCTTGTCTATCTCATAGTTCCTTTTTTGTTGGCTTACCCTTGAAGAATGCCCGCCTCTTCTCATAATTAAGCTCGTTGAAAAACCTAGCACATGTCAATCCAATACCCATCAAACCCTCATGCTCGCTCTCTGATGGCAGTAGCCTCAGCCTAACATCTCTCCAGTTTTCACTAAGCCTCTCCTCAATCTCTTCTCTTAGGGCTTGGAGAGGTCGGGGGCGCCTATCCGTGAGTAAGGATCGGGGAATCGTCCCCCTTGGGTCATCCTCTTAGCACGTTCACCCACGTAGGGCACCCCAATCCCCAACAAACTACAACTAGAGGTTTAAAAGCACAATGCTCCAGACTCATACCCCGCCTTGAAAGGCCAGGTTTGCTTAACCCTAATATCAAAGCCTTCATAATTAAATCTAAAGCACAGTATCTGTGTAAATCGTCTACATTATCTAGTAAGATCTATGTAGTATATATATGATCTCCAGATCCATCTGGCAAAGGGCGAGATCTTCACCACAAGATCTTCTGAGTCTCTGGCCCAAAGTATTTTATCATAGATCCCCTCGATAGAAGCGTATTCTGATAAGCATGCTAAGGAGCTGGTAATAAGATCTATGTTTTTATTATTTATCAGGATCCCGCCTAACGTGGATCTGCAACTATTCTCAGTATTCCAAGAGCATCCAGCATAGATTAGAGCTATGCTAAATTCTCTAGTTAAGCATATAGAAGCCTCCCTATATATATGATTGAATGCATATTCCGTAGGCGCCCATATAAGCCCCGAAGGTGTTAGTGGAAGGAGAGGGTAGAGACTCTTTATTTCTTTGAAGAGTTTCTCATAATCACTTGGATTTAGATATTTCAGCCTGTTGATCTTAACAACATCGGGAAAAGATATCATTGGTATCGATGCTGAGAGGAGCTCTATAACCTTCTCCATCCCCAGAGAAGTACATATCCTATGTACTGGCAGATTATTTCTCGAGGTTAGAAGCGCTGCAGCTCTATAACCTCTTTTCCTAGCCTCATTGAGAAGACTCTTTGTCATATATCCACCAACGCCTTTACCCCTATATTCCCTCCTGACCCTCGCACCCATAAGCCAAGCTAGCTCATTAACAGGATATAGGATCGAGATGCCATTGATCTTACCATCGATCTCAACACCATATAGAAGACCTAGTGAAAGAGCACTCTCCAGCACCCCTTGTCTCAGATAGTCCTCTGTATCTAACCATGAGTATATATAGTGGAGATCATCCGGCCTAACCCTTCTGAAGAGCATACTATATCGCCAATAAAACTCATAGCTACCTGGGATATTGAATATCCAAGCAGAGATGCTGAGGGTTGAAAAGCTATTTCTCATCATTCAACTTAGATCAGGCTCTTTCTTCAGATTCAACCGACCTCCTCTCTTACCCTCAGATCGTCATTGATCGTCATTCCTTTCAGGCGGATCATTGGTTCCCCTATCTGTTCGGGTTTGCATGTGTTATCTGGGGGACAGTGGGGGTGGTCAGAGCTCCCCCGTATATTCCCAGGATTTTCAATGCTCTCTTCCTAATGTTGAGCTTTCCAACAACGTCTCTATCTGCTTCGAAACCGCATCTAGAGCATTTAAGTCTTCTATATCCATTCTCCTCTAGCTTTGTATCGCATTTTGGGCATTCTAAGGATGTCCCCCTAGGATCTACTATTGCTAGTGGTGATCCGTGCTTCATAGCCTGCCAGTCTATCCACTCCCCAAGCCTTGAATATCCCATTATTATGAGCTTTGTCCTGTGATCCTTGCTCTTGATCCTCCTCAGGGAGTTTATTAGCCCCGTGAGATCCTCTCTAGCGACTGCATATCAAAGCTCCTTAGTAAGCGTCACTATCTCAAGAGACTTCTTCCTAGCCCAGCCCTCCTATATATTCCTAGCCTTTCTATGAAAGATCTAATCCTATCAAGGATCCCTTTTCTCCTCCTCTAGGTAGGATACCTTGCGAGGAATATCTCTTCTGAAGGCTTTCGGCAAGGAGTTTCCATCTATGGGCTCTATTAACAGCTGCGTCTTTCTCTTCGTTCATCACGTGATCTCCGTAGACAATCTTTCTCTCATTAACATCAATAGCTATGATATCCTTAGGCTGATATAGCTTTGGCTTGGGCCTAGGGATCTTCTTAGATATTTATAGGGTCATTTTCCCCTCTATAGACAAGTCTTGCCTCCCTATTCTCGTACTCACCATATCTCCTGTCCCAGCCAACTATCCTCAGCCTAACCCCGCCTATGATCTCACATATCCATTTTTGACCCTATATCCTATCCTTTGGTATAAGAGCACACTCAGCTTCCTAACACTCGGCCTTCTCCCCTTCTAGGATTATTCCTCCAAGCCTTAGCATTAGCGAGGACATCTCTACAGCAGACCAGAGCAACCCTATACGGAAACCTAAACTACTCTCTGAGCTCTCTGTATAGAGCGTTATGAACCTCCCCCAACGCTCCTCAGATTTAGGCTCAGGATCCTGTTTATAGCGTAGTTAAGGGCTATATTATATCTCCTGAAAAGCTCCATAGCCTCTGGCTTGGGACTAACCTCCACACCTATCGAGAGAGTTAGAACCTCCTCATCGCCAGAGATCATAGAGCTCCTTCAAAACGAATAAGCATTTATAATCATAATAAACCTTCCTACTTATCCCCGCCCTAAAGGGCGAGGCTTCCAGTTGTAAATCTCTTCTTAGCGAAAAGTTTTGCAGGGTTGACCCTGTGAAAGACTCTTCCAGCACTGTGAAGCAGTATATTTGTTTTATCGAATACAATGCTATATTCATCAACAAAGCCTTCTAAGATCCTGGTTAAGAGGATCTCAAATATATATAGCATGACCTCACCCACATGATATTTTGAATACACCCTACCCTCTAGAATCGCTATAGATCCTTGGAGACCTGGGGGCTTGATCTTAACGCTCGGGATAAGTTCCACAGAGAACCTCTTGATCTTATCTACTGTACGGCCAGAAACAGACCCTAGATCATAAACAAGCTGTAGCTGCGCATCGCTAGGCACGTTGATCGTGGCTTCTCCATGATACTCAAGACACTCATAAGTATAGGTAGTTCTATCCACCGCAACAGCCACCGTAGGGGGCTCTTCACTAACAGGCATATTCCAGCTAGCCGGCATGAGATTGACTCTTCCATCCATACATAGAACCCCTAGAACCACTGTGGGTCTAGGGTGAAGAGGCCTATAGAACTTGCCACTATATTCAACGTACATAACACATACCATATGTGATCTCTATGCACACTACTTAAAAATCTAGAGATATGTGGCTACCCAACTAATAATGATAATGTTATGATATTAAATAGAGGTGGAACCTTTTTAGGCTGACGGCTCCTCGCTTTTAAGGGCGAGGTTTGCCCTCTATTCATTATTATATACCTTTTTCATAACATTCCTAACTCTCTGCACAACTACTCTTACCGAAGCTATACGCTCGCCACAACTAACCTCAAGATCTATTGTAATATTTATAGCAGCCATTAGAAAAGCTCGAGAGAGCCTTATTTAATAATCAAGGAAACGGAATATGGACTGGTATAAAGAACTATCTTTAGGACTAAGCAGAAAAGATAACCCTATCATCGTGCTCCAGATGCCGAGATCACTCCCTCTAGCCACCTTCAGGCTGATTTATCGCGGGTTCACACCTATAGTTTACATTATTGGAGAGATTGCTAAAAGTCTTGAGGATCAATCAAAATATTATAATTAAGAAAAGCCCTCTATCCAAGGATAGCGAGGCTTTTAGCTGTAATAGCCAGAGGATATGCTATAAAGGTTCTAGAGAATTGTGGAAAACGTCCTTGAGCTTCCCAGGAACTGGTTATCTTAATGTGAAAAGGATCTTTGCACATTATGAGGTGCGTGCCAAGATATGTTCTATCAACGCCTCATCAATAAGAGAGGATAATATACCAAAAAGCTAATCCTGGGTACCATGGAATGCATAGGATTTAGCATATGTGAGAGAATATGCCCGGAAAATGCTTTAAAAGTTGGTGGTTCTATGAAAGAGGGTTAAGGGAGAAGGTGCTAACTGAATCATTAATAGCTAGGTATATGAGACGCAGAGCACAGCAGGACCTGAAGCTATGATGAGATCTATAGAGAAGAAATTGAATGTGGCAGGTGATATATATCGAAGATATACAAGACTATGTGTGCAGCATAAATCTCCTCTAACACTAGAAGAGCTACATAGTAATGTAGGCAGGAGAAACACCTTAGCCGGATAGGGAATAGGTATTCTAACAAGAGAAATAGGCATTGAATCTTGACAACAGAGCAAGCCTCGTCCCTTTAGGGCGGGTGAGGTTTTATAGGATTTTCATCGTGTTATTTAGTGGGGGTCGGGTCTCGGTGGGCAGATATGCTGATAGAATGTCCGGCGGGGGGAATCCCCGAGGCGTGCCCGCCAAAGACCCCGGCCCCCTGGAAGCCTTCAAAAAAGAGATAGATATGAGGAAGAGGAGTAGGTGGAGAACCTAAAGAGTAGCTCTATTCCCCAATAGATATGAGGAAGAAGTGCTATTCGATATAGGCTTGGCATGTGCTAGACTGTGGAACGAGCTTAACTATGAGAAGAGGCATGCATTCTTCAATGGAGAGCTATCGCCTGGGAAGGGGGATGAGATTAACAAGAGATATTATCATAGGTATAGGGAGATGCTGAGTGTTAATGCTGGCCATGTTATTAATAAGAATGATGAGGCTTGGAACTTATTATTTAAGCTACTGGATCTGAGGAAGCGAGGAAAGCTACCTCCTTTCATTAAAAAGCTATCACCACCAGGCTATTGGAAGGATAGTGATACAGGTGAGAAGAGGATATATATTGATTAGGAATTATAGATATCATCTTGAGCTGTTAATGATTGTGAGGGCTATCTAGTCCTCGAGGACTTCGATCTAAGAGTAGATATGTTGGTAGGATTAGGTGGGATGGTAAGCAGAAGAGGCTTGAGATCATATATGAGGCTGGTAGGTGGCAAGCATATGTACCAATAGAGGTTGTTGAGAAGCCAGCTAGATCAAATAAGGAAGGCTATATAAAACCCATATACGATGATGAGGAGAAGAAAAAGAAAAAGAGGAGGATCATAAATCCGAGGAGTATTAGGCAGAGGGATCCTATTGGTGATAAGGAGGCTTTCATGGATATGGGTCTTAGCAATCTATTCGCTGTGGTGATCTCTGATGGATCGGCGATTCTTATCAAAGGAGGAACAATCAAGTTTGAGTATTATTGGTGAAAGAAGGAGATAGCAGCCTATCAATCTATTAGGGATTTGCTGAGGAGGCTTGGCATATCAACATGGATCTACTAACACGAGAAATATCTAGATGCTATGTATAAGAGGAGTGGGAGGCTCAGGCATCTATATATAACAGCGATCAGATTTCTAGCTGATGAGCTCTATGATAGAGGAGTTAGGAAGCTATATATAGGCTATTCATATATGCTTTCACAGGATAATGGCAATGAGTATAATGCTATTATATGGTGGTTTAGGAAGATAGTCCTGTGGATTGTTGATATATTCATGGAATATGGTATTGATGTCAAGGTGGCCCCAGAGGATTATACTGGTCAGAGGCGCTCTATATGTGGGGTAAAAACACAAGAACGGAAGGGTGTATAGAGGACTCTATGAATGCAAGAAGATTGGGAAGAAGATCAATGCAGATATAAACGCAGCACTAAATATAGCTTGCAAGCTAGGCTATAGAATAGAGATATCTAAGAAGATAGAGAGCTGCTTGGTAACACATAATGGTGTTAAACTATTAATCCCTCGCCAGGGGATAACATCCGAGACCAGGCAATAGGAAACTCCGCTCTTTAGGGCGGGGAGAAGGTCGTTTCCTCCCATTATTCTCTAGCTCCTCTCTACCCTAGAGGATGAGGCTCATAGTTGTAATATATTTTTGGTTTTAAAAAGCTTTATATCTTTTACTTTAACTTATATTTACCTTCAGGCGTTTTCTCTATTCTACCCTCTTTTTCTAACCTTGTTAGTAGCCCCTTGACAACTCTGCTTTGGGCTCCAACAGCTTTTACTATTTCATCAACGCTCTTTGGCCCTGTTTTCAGGGTCTCAACTATTTTTTTCTTTAACCGACATTCTTACCCATCAATATAAGTTATACATAATAATTTATTAATATTTTGATAGATCTTGTACTGGATCGTTATGCGCTGATATAATCAAAGCACTATCTCTTTACTTGGCTCACTGCATATTCGGCAATGAGCCTTCCTATATCTACTCCTGTGACTCTTGCAACGTTCTTAAACTCTGGCACTGGATTGGCTTCGTTGACTATATAACCCTCCTCGGGGTGCTCAAATATATCTATACCCGCCACCTCTAGCCCCAGGGCCTTCGCTGCTTTTATTGAGATCTCTAACAGCTCGGGATCCCTTGGTGCTGGCATCGCCTCAGCCCCCCTAGCTGTGTTTGTTATCCAATGCCTTCTGTTAATCCTGTAGATAGGTATTACTTCCTCCCCTATTACTGTTGCCCTTATATCTCTCGCAGGCTTCTTAACATATTCCTGGATGAGTCCGTATATAGCTTGGGATCCTATGGCCTCTCTATGAAGTATTAGTGTCTTGAGCTCTTCTGGATCCCTTGCCATGGATATTAGCTTGCCCCAGCTACCTTGGGAAGGCTTATAGACCAGGGGATAGCCGATCGCGTTAGCGCTCTTCTCAATAGCGCTAGCCCCGAACGATGCGTAGCTTCTGGGCACTGGGATACCGGCCCTGGATAGTATTGATAGGGCCCATATCTTGCTCTGGGAGATAGCTGTGGAGATAGAGCTATTAATGACCCTCACCCCTGATCCTTCGAGGGCGGCGCTAGATTCTAGAGCAGCAACCCTACTCACGCTCCTCTGAATCGCTATTGAGTATCCGCTCCCTAGATCGCTTCCTATCTCTATGGGTTCCCTGCTAATGTCTATGACTCTGAAAAGGATCCCGATATCTCTGAGAGCATCTAGTATCCTCTCCTCTTCCCATCTAAAGACTGTGTGGTATATCACGAGTATCAATTCAGGTTCTTACCTCATTCTCCCCAGTCCTCTCCAACACCTTGGAAGGGTTTTAACTTTATGCCCTCGCTGGAAACGATAATCTCTATTGTTGCGCCGCAGTCATGATCTATTAGCTCGCCCGACACGGGATCCTCTGGGATCTCTACAGGCTTCCCGCATACAGGGCATCTAAAGCTCATGGCATCACCACATCTATGCTATGAGGTGCGCTAGATATAAATTATATGTCCATGGAATAGTACTGATTGAGAATAGTAGCTAGATGTTTGGTTCGAGATTCGATAGATCCTCGGAATTAGTATTTCTAAGATAAGAACTATTTCACCCCAGGATTAATACTATTGGTGATTGGCTAGATTGGCTGCTAACATCGACGAACTGGATCAAAAGATACTAGAGATCCTTAGGAAAAATGGAAGAGCATCCTATACTGAGATAGCCCATGCGATCGGGCTAAGCGAGGCTGCTGTGAGGAAGAGGGTTCAAAGAATGATTAGGAAAGGTATTATTAGGAGGTTCAGCGTGGAATACTCTATAGAGGGGGAGGTGAGGGCCATAGTGCTTGTTAAAACAGCTCCCCCAGCTAGGACACCGGAGATCGCTGAGAGGATCAGAACCATTGAGGGTGTGGAAGCGGTCTATGAGGTAACAGGTGAGTATGATGCAGCAGCACTAGTGAGGGGGATGGGTATTAACTATATAAATAGGTGCATAGACTCCATAAGATCTATCCAGGGAGTGGTCTCAACATATACAATGATAATCCTGAGGGCGCATGTATAAGAATGGATATGAAGAATATGAAGCCTATAGCGGTCTCAAAAATATTAAGCGATATAGAGGTTAGAGCAAGCATCGAGGCAGAGAGGCTGGCAACTAAATATAGTTATCAGCCATATATGGTGGAAAGATATATAAGGATATTAGGAGACGAGGCAAAGGAACTACTCAAAGCGATGGAAGAGCCGGAGCTACTGAAGCCTGTTATTAGATGTAATAATCTGAGGATCAGCTGCTCATTTCTAGAGGAGAGGCTTAGAAGTCTGGGGTTCGGGCTGAAGAGGCTCAGCTGGGCTCGAGAGGCTTTTGAAGTAGTTAGGTCGCCTCCATCGCCATCTATAGGTGCTACCCACGAGTTTTTAAAGGGCTATTACTATCTACATAGAGACTCCTCCCCCTTGATACCCCCTCTAAATATGGATCTAAGGCCTGGGCTTGATGCGCTAGATACATGTGCAGCACCTGGGGGAAAGGCTACATATATAGCCCAGCTCATTGGGGATAAGGGGTTAGTAATAGCGAATGATATATCTCTTAACAGGATCAGAGCGTTAGTGTCTAACATAGCTAGGATGGGGTTTAGAAGCGTGGTTGTCACGAGAATCGATGCCAGAAAGATAGATAGAGTTATCACCAGGAGATTTGAGAGAATCCTTGTAGATGCTCCCTGCAGTACCGAAGGATACATAATGATCGATCCTTCGAGGAAGAGGAAAACGGGGCTGAGAGAGTTGGCACTTCTAGTGAGGAGGGAGATAGAGATCCTGGTCTCAGCCTTAAAACTCCTAGATAGCGAGGGGATCCTGGTTTATTCAACATGCAGCATAGCACCGGAGGATAACTAGTATGCGGTGTCGAGAGCTCTAGAGAGCTTTGGAGATGCTGTAGAGATTATGGAGCCAATAATAGCTAACTGGTCTGAAGGGCTCCATGATATATGGATAAAGGATCTCGATCCAAGAGTAGGTAGGTGTATCAGAACCTGGCCTCATAGACACTCTATGGGGGGATCTTTTGTATGTGTGATGAGAAAAAGATAGAGATTAAGATAATAGAGGATCTTATAGAAGCGATCAGCAAGATCCTCAGTAGAGAAGAGATAGAGAGATGTATGCCTAAGAATCTAAGAGTTTCTTGTAAGATCTACCAAGGGATATGCATAGTATCAAGCTCACCAGAATTTGTGAACGAGGGGATATCCCAGCTAAAGGTAGAACCTCTCTTCATGGGAAAGATAGTGGGTGTATCACTCAACAACAAAGTCTATCCATCCCCATGGCTCCTCGAAGATCTCTATGAATGTATCGGCGAGATAAGATCTGCTGTAGAAGCGGAGCAACAGGGTGTAAAGGCCTTCCTATATGGGAATGATCTACTCGTAGCTAGTGTGGGCAAGATATACGGCAGATTTAGAAGGGGAGATATAATAGCAATCATAGATCCGATTGATGGAAAAGTCATAGGAGTTGCAAGAGCCATGCTTAATCCGAGTGAAATAGCCATAGCAAGATCTAGAGGAGAACAAAGCGATCTAGCAGCGAAAAATATCTTTGACCTAGGATGGCTGCTAAGAAAATTAAAACCCGCAGAACTTCTATATTAATAACATATGATCAGAAGCACCTCCAGAACTTTATAGCAAGAACCCCTCCTCCAGAGATATCGAAACTACTCACCAAACTCTATCCCCGCATCTATAACGGCAACAACTGTTATTGCTATTAGCATAGCAATACAGTATAGCTAAATATAGTGTCGCTTGTCCCCCGATGATCATTGATTATCACTGATATTCTTTTGTTTTGGATTGCTGTTTTTCTTGATCCACAGGGTTTCTATGGTTTCCCTGCGGCCATCGAAGGACTTCCACCTCCCCCAAAGAGACCTGGGGATCTCTGTGGGCTCGCCGGTGGCTATTGATCCCAGCGAAAAGGGGCTCCCATCTAGGGCTGGGATTGGAATCCCGAGCCCTTCTGGGCAGAGCCCTCATACAGGGCTTCGAGGGCTTTAAGATAGATGTTTATCAAGGCTACTACCTCCCTATGCCACTTCTCACCACCCTTGCTACATATCCCTATTCTATCCTCTCCATATTTTATTACAGCCTTGTGTATTGGGCAGATCTTAGATGTGTTCCTGGGATCAACCATAAGCACCGGCACACCGTACTCCCTAGCCTTATCTATTATCGCATTCAGCTCTCCTTTCAGAGCACTCTGATATATCCTGTGCCTCAATTGCCTATCCCTATATCTAGCGATCATAACCCTTATATCTTCCCCGGAGATCCTCTCAATAACTATAACGCCCCTAGTCTTCATGGCTTACCTTACTATCATGTTTGCTGTCTTCCATCTATAGTCCCTCTTTTTCTTTCTCTCCTTAAGCTTCTTCATAGCCTTTCTAGTCTCTCTGCTATCGGATCCATTTCTCCTCTGGATGCTTTTCTTCCTATAGCTATAGCCTAAAGTAGCCTTAGCAAGGTCTGTCTCGAGGATTATTGCTAATGCTTCGTAGATAGTTGCTACAGAATTCTCATTAACATCAACAGGCTTAATATTCCCAGGCTTGTAGATCTCGACCTCCTTCTCTAGGGATAGGTGGAAAGCTACTCTCCTATTTTTTCTACCAAGCTTGATCTTTGCGTGGGATGTTGGCTTAAAGCCTCTGGCCAGTAGCTTGTAGAACTCCTTAGAGGGCTCTAGATCGAGGTGCACCAAGCCCTTATGGGGTATTAATAACAATACTTGTGAAGAAAATATTCTCAAAACCATTGATCCTGATCTTGGCGGCATCCATAGGTTCCCATACGTGGTCATCAACTAGCCATAGGCTAACACTATTGATCCTAGGCACTAGTATTCCTTCTATCATCTCAAGATCTACCTGATACCAAGCTATTTCCCAAGATCTCCTCCAGAGATATCTCCTGATCCTCCTACCCCTAAGATCCTTTTCCCTAGACCTAGATGCTTAACCAACTCATCAAAGATCTCTCTAGAGTATTGTCTAGCCTTGTTCCTCCTTAGAGAGGAAACCCTTTCAACAGAATCCTGGCATAAGCCATGTATATAGTGGGATGGGATATTTGGATAGACCTTCCTTAGCTCTTGGTACTTCCCATTCTTAAGCCTGTAGTAATTCTCAATAATATTCCTAGATGCGTGGGGAAGCACATCTCCAAGCATCCTGCTATATATTCACGATCTCTTCCAATGCCCTGAACTCCTTCCTAGATAACTTCTTTGGGGGTATAACAGCAGTCCTACTAACAAAGATCCTATCTCCTGGCTTAATGACCCACCCCCACTTTTCGCCATCCCTCCTTCTAGCCTTTGCTCTAGCCTTGCCCCCAACCTCTTTGATCAGACAGCCTCTCCGAAGGCTCTGAATAACTAACGCTAGTAATAATAAACAAAATCAAAGCCTATGAATTTAACTTCTATCAATAAACTATGAAACAGCCCGTGCTGCTAGACTCAACGGCCACTCATGAAACCATAGAGATCTCAAAACTCTGTGAGGTGAAAGCCCCTCGATGGCCGCAGGGAAACCATAGAAACCTTTGGATCAAGAAACACGCAACACCAAACAAAAGAATATCAATAACTATCAACGACCATTGGGAGACAAGCGGGAATTGGTCTCTATTCTCTAAGTTTTCCTGTGCATCGCAAGAAGGCCTTTGTATTTGTGGTGCGGGTCTTCAGAATCAAAGAAGCCTATGAGATGATCTACTACAGAATTAAAAATAAAATTGAAAAAGAGCGTTTTTAGGTTTTTATTATATCCTCAATTTCTCTGAGCATCTCCTCTACCTTTCTAAGCTCTTTTAAAACAAACTCCTCATCGCATATTCCGTCATAGAAGCAGTCTATGTGGAGGAACTTCTCTCTAGCTGCAAATCTATCTCTTAACGTGTCAAAGCTCAGCCGCAATAAATGATCTCTTTTCTCTTTATATGTTCTAGCTTCAATATTATAGGTCTTTAGAAGAGCCTCAACAGCCTTATTCACGGCTAGCCATCCCTTCTCAGCTACATTACGGAGGATCATGTGATCCCTTTCAACTCTATATCTTTCAAGTTCTTCCCTAGCCGTCTGAAGCGCTTTCCAAGCTTCATCCAGCAAGTTCCACTCTCCAATCTCCAAATTAATTTTAAAATATTTATATACTGAAAACCACTCTCTTTATTTTCTAATTTAGCCTTCAATTCTATAGAAGATCATTTTAGGGGGCTTTGTCTCTTTTTGCCGGGCCCTCGTATATTTTTATTATTTCTGGGTATCTAGGCTTTGATCTTCATAGTGATCCTTGCAGTTGATGGCGCTGACCTCCTCCTCGCCTTGAAAGGTGGGGAGCTGTCAGCGCCTCCTCACAGGTCTCTTTTTCAACATTATAACCCCTCTCTGGCTTAAAGAGCAAGGCTTTCAATTGTAGAGCGTTTCTAGGATACGCTAACAATAAGTTTATATCCGTTACCAACATCGATAGTGATTCCGGGTGATATGCTTGATGCTACAATTACAGCCCATCCATCACCACCCTTACCTCCCTTACCCCCATATCCGTTTCCAGACCCTCCTTGTCCCCCAACGGCTCTTATTATCCCTGAGCCTTCTATGGAGTTGCAGTATATGAATATCGCCCCAGCTCCTCCCCCACCGCCTCCACCTCCATTAGAGCTTGAAGGTGTGCCGCCACTTTCACCTGACGCATCTATGATTCCATTGTTAAGTATTAGCTTATTGCATATGATCACGATCCCTCCCCCACCTCTCCCTCCCGGTCCCCCATCATTCCATGTATAGTAACCATTGTCCCCCGATCCTCCCGAGCCTCCCCCAGCCCCATATAGGCTTAGGGTTGCGAGCTGGTATGGGGAGATCATCAGCATCTTTATGAAGGCATTATAATCGATCGTGGTTCCATCTATAGGTCTTCCATACCCAGCTGCCCAGCCCCCGGGAGCTGTGTAGCCGAATAGGCTGGCACTTCCCCCTCCAAGCCCTCTGCAATAGAGAGTGCCGGCTACATTTCTAACCAAAGCCCCTGTTCCCCCACCTCCTGCACTAGCTATCGTCCCCCCGTTCGCAAGATCACCATATATCGATAACATATCACAGTTCTGCGGCCCTGGATAATATATATATGTGTAGAGTATGTTTCCAGCACCGCCCAGCCCCTTCGAGGTTAGCACTCCATCTATCTCCACAGTATCTGCTATTATGATCCTTGAAACACCTATGCCTCCTGAAGCCTCTATCCTGTACAATGCAAGACCTCCAGGCCAGACAAATATCCAAGTCCACTTAGGCGTTGGATCTGCTGTGTAGAGCGTTACATCGCTTCCTATAACGAGATTCCTAGCAAATGTAACCCTAACGCTCCCCGAAGCCTCATCCCCAGAGATCCAGTATATCCCGGGCGAGGAGTATATAAGATCAGGCATGCTTCTAGCTATAGCTATTAAAGGAGAGGCCCAGAGATCACTAAAACCATTGTTAACAACACTGGATGATTGTGTATATCTATATGTGTAGAGAATACCATTGCTCATTAACACACCTAAGTAAGCCCTGCCACCTAAAATTTCGTTGATAATGTTGCTAGGCAATATGGTAGATATATCTAGAGGGTTCGAGGGGGATATATATGTTATCACACCGCCTCCGGTGGATGTGTTTAGGTATGAAACCCCTGAGGATGTATAGACGATGACACCGAGCACCCCGAGAGATCTATCAGAATAAACATTTATAGTCGAGCCATCAGGCATAAACCATACATTGGCATTCAGCCCAGACGCTATAGAGGATAGAGACGAGAAAAGCCTACTCTGATAGGCGTTAAGCCCAGCTAGATAATAATAGATCGTAGATATAGCTATTATAAAAACCATGGCAATTACAATCGCACTAAAGAGAGAAGCATCACCCCTCAAAGCATGTCCCAATAGTTAGATAAGCTAATAAAATGTTATGCCTTCAAATCCATAGTAGATCAAGTGAGAACCCTCCTCTTCTTATAAACCCATATATAGAATTTTAGTTTCTCGCGCATTTATCACTGATCCAGATAGTGATTCTTGTGTTAATAGGTTATAACTGAAAGCCTCGCCCTTTTAGGGCGGGGAGGAGGTCAGACACATAACTTTTAAACCATTCGCAACACACTCTTTAGATGCAGAGCGGGAGCCCCCTAAGAAACCCGCCTCTAGCTATTAGCAACGAGCGAGGTGGACAAAGATCCCCAGCCTGTCTTAAAAGAGCATGGCTCCTTTATCCGTTTGTCCCCCGATGGTTATTGATTATCGCTGATATTAATTTATTTCGAGATTGCTTTGCCTCTTGATCCACAGGGTTTTTAGCCCTGTGGTCATCGAGGGACCTCCACCTCCCCCAAAGAGATCTGGGGATCTCTATGGGCTCGCCGGTGGCTATTGATCCCAGCGAAAAGGGGCTCCCATCTAGGATTGAAACCCTGAAGCCCTTCTGGGCAGGGCCCTCATACAGGGCTTCGGTCTCGGGAGCTCAAGCATCATCGCTTCCCGAGGTCTCTCCATGCCCAGGTCTAGCAGAGATTATCACCTCATCATCAAAATAGATAGGGATTAGATGGTTATAAGCTTAAGCTGGATAACAAACGAATATAAAAGCATTCCCACTACCATGAAAAAGGATCCAGCTCAGAGGATATGGCTTAGGAGGCTTAGCTTTTCCAAGCCTCCTTGGGCCTGCGTTTCCCCGTTAACGGTATTTGATGATGCTTCCAAATACTTGTATCTCCACTAGCGGGGTTGCACCTAAGCTCGGGATCATTGGCTTCGCCCGAGCTGCATGGGTGCCCGTCGAGCCTAACGCCCGGGCCTCCTATATGAGGAGAGATATTTCAAGCCGATGTTTATAGCTCCCACAGAGTCTCTCTCAACAACCATGCCATCGATATATGCTACCCTCAAGACTATCTTCATAACCTTGTATCTCCTGTTAGCCCCCTCACCGTAGTGCGGATCACTAGGGGGCTGTATCCATCGATCCTCTTTCTCGAGAATGGATCCACGCTCGAGGATCCCTTCTCAGATACCCTTACAACGTGTATAGGCCTATCCTTGAGAAGCTCTATCAGCTTAGCTACACTCCACTGGTGGATCCTGTGCATAAGCCTCCCACCCCTATCCCTTTCTATCCTCTCCTTATCATCGCCATCGATATCTCCTATGACTACAACAGCATTGTTCTCCCTAGCAAGATCCTCTATGATGCTAGCAACCTTATACAGTATATCCTGCTTCCTATCGCCCTCTCTAAGCTTCTTCAATTTCCTCCTAACATCCCTCCCACTAGCAGATCTTCTCCTCGAGATCCTCTCCCTCCTAACAGAATAAGCCATAACAATCTTTCCAAGGCCAGTCTCAACCCTTATAACCTCAACCAACATGCCACCCCTGAATACGGCTATCGTAACATTATTCTCATTAGCATCTAGAGAAACAACGTTCTTGGGATCGTAGGTGATCTCGAAGATTCTAGCTTTAGCTCGCTCGATAGTCTCCAGCCGCTGTAGAGGTATCTATGCAACTGCTTATTATTCCTATACCCCAGCTCTATCTAGCCTCTATGGATTCTAGGCATTATACTTATTCTCGAGCCCCAATCCTGGTTATCCGGGTAGACTATCTCGACCATCCTAACCTCTGGCTTCCCTGTGTAAGCTCTACCCTTCTTCAAAAGCTCTCTAAAGGCTTTAGCCATCCTAACGGCATCTCTATAGGCACCCTTAATAACCCTAGGAGGCATCCATGAATGCTGATCCCTATATCTTTTGTAGAAAACCCTGTGTTGGCCTTCTGTGATGTTCCGTGCTCTAGTGCATACTCAATCATCTTCTCAGTCATAGCTTTTAGCGGTTCTACAATCTCCCCGAGAGCTCCTCTAGCGTGCTTGTTAGCATAGCAATCCAGCAAAACAGCTCTACGAAGAACCCTGAAAAGCTTCTCCAAGAAATAGATCACCCACACATATACCAATATCCAGGATATTAAAACCCATAATCTGTTTAGCGATAGTGTGCACCCCTCTCATAGCAATCCCAATAAGCCCCCAACCCTCTTCCAAACCCTAGTAAACCCTCTCACCAATATAACGCTCTCCATGCACACATCAGGTATTTATAAGTAACTAGAAGTATTTAAATCTATTGCTTACCTTATAACTGCCTCCTAGCTAGAGAGTAAAAGTGGCAAGTACACTCCTCGCCCTTCAGGGCGAGGTAGCGTTTGTATTTTTAAGCTTTTTAGATAAATATTTATAGCTGTGATGAGGTCTATGGCTTTGAGGGCTTGGAGGTCAATGCCCCAGAGGGATGCTCCGTCTGCATGTCCCGATGTCCCTAGGGGGAGACTCCGAAGTGTACCCCACCCCGATGATCTTGGGGATAGAAGCATTAATCCCCCACCAGAGGGGTAACTCTTGAGACCCCAGCATAGAAAAAATGATCTTCTATAGAATTGAAAGATAGAAGCTGAGAACACAAAACAGGCTCTGAAGAGAGGGCTTTTTAGTTATAATATGTCTGCTAGCTCATTGGTAAACTTCTTATGAAGTCTTCAAGCTCTTTCTCGTCCATGTAGCCCTCTGTCCTTTTAACCTCTTTTCCATCTTTAAAGGCTATGGTGGTTGGCACAGCGATCACCATGTATTCGCTCGATATGCCCTGAACGTCCTTTGTGCTTATTCTGCCAAATCTTATACCCCTATAGCTTCCGGACTTCTTCTGTATAAAGCCCTCATACACAGGGAGATATCTCTTACATGCAGGGCAGGTAGGGTTGTAGAAGACTACTATAGAGAGGCCCTTCGATATGAATTCAACCAGCTCTTTCTTACTCTTTATCTCAATAGGCCTTGCCTCCCTTTCCTTGATAGCCTTTTCATATATATCCTTAGCCATCTGCTCTATAACACCGCCAACCTCAGGATCTACATTGCTGGTCATAAGCACCCTAGATATTCTCTTTCTATGAAGGCTTAAAAGCCTTGTAAGCTATCCAGCCTAGATAACGGGAAGAGATCATCGGGCCCTATACTAGTCTTGAAGATCTTGTGTATTGGCCCTGCTAAGGGTTATTGCCCTTATCTTCATGATCATAGTGTTGGGGGATACGTTTCTGAATCTCTCCCTTAGGAATGTAGAGGCACATTAGCGGAGGGTTCATCTGAGACAGCCTTAAGATCGTTGATCCTCATGATCAGCCGGGGTTTTATCGCTCACTCATCGCTGGATAGAGCGCTCATCATGGGCTCCATAATTATGTTATACATAGATTGCTATAAGGCTATTTTTATACGGCCTTCTCTCAGCCCTGAAGTAGAGGCTTATTACTTTTTTCTTTTATTTAATGTTAATACATATTTTAATTGGTGTATCTATTGATTGAGAGGAAGGTTTTTGGGTGGACCGGTGAGAAGATATCTCCTTTAATCCTGGGTTCCTGGGAGTTCGGGGCTCCTTCTATAGCATCTGAGGATCAGGCTATCAGGGTTATTAGGAGGGCTATCGAGCTCGGGATCAATGCTATAGATACAGCTGAGGGCTATGGAGCCGGTCTCTCAGAGAAAATTATTGGGAAGGCTATCAAGGGTTTTAGAAGGGATGAGGTTTTCATAACAACTAAGGTATCTTATGATCATCTTAGATATGACGATGTGATCAAGGCGGCTGAAGCCAGCCTCAAAAGGCTTGAGACAGGCTATATAGATCTATATCTAATCCATTGGCCACATCACTATGTCCCGCTCAGAGAGACTCTAAAGGCTATGGAGAGGCTATGGAGCGAGGGTAAGATAAGATATATAGGTGTTAGCAACTTCCCACTACCCATGCTAAGAGCAGCTAGAGAGTATCTATCTAGAACCGATGTAGCTGCCAACCAGGTTCACTATAACATGCTATATAGGGAGGTCGAGAAGGAGCTTTTACCATATATGGTCCAAGAGAACATAGCCCTCCAAGCATATGACCCCCTAGCCCTGGGCTTTCTAATCGGTAGAAGGGAGATAAGGGATGAATATAGATGGTATAGACTCGCAAAGCCCGAGATCATAGAAGCTATACAGCCTCTCGTCAGCGAGATAAGGGCAATAGCATCGGAACTGGGTAAGACACCAGCACAAGTGGCTCTTAACTGGCTCCTAATCAAAGATAACGTATTCCCAGTATTCAACACAACGAAAGAAGAGCATCTAGTGGACAACACAGGGAGCCTAGGCTGGAGACTCTCAAAGGAGCATCTAGATAGGATTGACAGGGTCTGGGCCTCAATTAAGTTAGATGTTGCATAGATAGCTTTAATAGCCTATGGCCCTCTCCCCGCCCTAGAGGGCAAGACATGCTCATTTATTTAATGTCAAGGGGATATCTACACAGTAGAAGGAGCATCATAAGTGCTGTGATCACAAGGAGTAGGGGTATGATGGGGACATGGTGAATAACAATGTAATAGGGGGCCCAAGAATATGGCGGATGCCATACCAGTAACCAGTATAGCAGATCCTCAACAGCTCCTCCAAGCATTGCCATTGCAATAACCCTGACAAGTCCTTGACCTATAAAGGGGGCTATCAAGATCAAAACCATGCCAGCAGTATAGATCCATCTGGAGGAAATGATTTGAGAGAAGGGAGGCTCATAATAGCCAAATGCTACATGTTGGGAAGCCTCGACAATGGCTAAACCTAGGGATGCGAATACAAGCTTCAGTAATTTAGAAGGCGATGTAGATTTCTGACACAAGATCTTTTTCAACAACTAGGATCACCTATGAATGGAGACTTATCAGTAATTAAATTTAATGGTATAGTTATGACTCCTTCCCGCCCAAAGGGGCGGGGTTTCTATGCTGGGGTCTCGGGTGTTAGTCCCCAGGTGAGGGATTAATGGCTTAACACCATCATGTGTTACCAAGTAGCTCTTAATCTTTCTTATCACTTTTATCCTGTGTCTCAGCCTTCTCGCTATGTTCAGAGCTGCCTTTATATCTGCGTTTATCTTCTTCCCGGTTTTCTTGCATATACAGCCCTCTATATATCCTTCCGTTTTTATGTCTGATTCCGTATATAGAGCACTCTTTGCTAGCGTGATCCTCTGGCACGAACTTAACCTCTATGCCATATTCCATGAATATATCCACGATCCAAAGAACTATCTTTCTAAACCACCATATATTTGTGTTATACTCATTGCCATTATCCTGTGAGAGCATATATGGATAGTCTATGTATAGCTTCCTAACTCCTTTTCTATATAGCTCGTCCGCTAGAGACCTGATCAATGTCATATAGAGGTGTCTGAGCCTTTCATCCCTCTTATACATTGCTTCAAGGTACCTCTCATGATACTCTTTCCATGTTGAGAACCCAGCATTCCTAGGAAGATCTCTTATAGCTTAGTATGTAGCTATCTCCCTTTTCCACCAATAATACTCAGACTTAATAGTTCTACCTTTAACTAACAAAGCAGAACCATTTGTGGTTACTATGGCGAATAGGCTGTTAAGACCTATGTCTATGAAAGCCTCCTTATCATCAATAGGATTCCTCTGCCTAATACTCCTCGGATTTATGATCCTCCTCTTTTTCTTCTTCGCATCATCGTATATGGGTTTTATATAGCCTTCCTTATTTGATCTAGCTGGCTTCTCAACAACCTCTATTGGTACGTATGCTTGCCACCTACCAGCCTCATATATGATCTCAAGCCTCTTCTGCTTACCATCCCACCTAATCCTACCAACATATTCTACTCTTAGATCGAAGTCCTCGAGGACTAGATAGCCCTCCATTCTCATCAACAGGCTCTGGATAGTATCTATTACTTCTTATGTGTATTTCTTTTTTACCTGTGAGCCTGTCCTTTCGATAGCCTGGTGGAGAGACCTTCCTAATGTGGGGCGGTAATCTACCCTGTTTCCTCAGATCCAGTTGTTTGAAGAACGTGCTCTAAGCCTCATCATTCTTCTGGATAACTGCTTGAGTATTAACGCCTAGAACTTCATTGTACTTGTAGTAGTACTTCTTATCTATCTCATAGTACTCTTTCTTGATAGCTCGCCTTTGAAGAACACCCGCCCTTCTCATAATTAAGCTCGTTGAAAAACCTAGCACATGTCAATCCAATACCCATCAAACCCTCATGCTCGCTCTCTGATGGCAGTAGCCTCAGCCTAACATCTCTCCAGTTTTCACTAAGCCTCTCCTCAATCTCTTCTCTTAGGGCTTGGAGAGGTCGGGGGCGCCCTAACCTCTACAACAAACTACGGTTAGAAGTTTAAAAGCGTAATGCCCAAAGCCTATCCCGCCTTAAGAGGCGAGGTTTGCCAAACTTTTCTATCAGCATAATGTTGATATATAGACGGACTAGATTCCCCAGATAGGTATTGATATAGCATACGTAATTACTAGGCTTATTGTTGAATAGAGCGATGTGACTCTGTAGATCTCTTTAGGCCTTAGCTTGGCCCCAGTTTCCTTCTCGAGTATTCTGAAGGCTACATATAGTGCTGGTGCGCCTGCAGCTGTATAGTTGCTTCCCAGGGTTCCTGACCATAATAGGGCCCACGCGAATGGCCAGGGATTCTCTATCTCGGCGTCTTTTATGCTCTTAAGCATTACGAGTATATATGCGTCGTGCTCCACGAACGCTACTACTGGGGCTGAGATCCAGTATATGGCTGTATAGCCTGTGAAGAGATTGCTCAGTGTGCTTGCAAGCCACATAGAGATCGGCTCCAGGCCTCCCCACTTTTCGAGCGAGCCTACTAGTATGAATAGTGTGATGTAGAATAGAATTGCGCTCCAGTCTATCCCCTTCTCAATAGCCTCTCTGAACTCTGAGCGGTGAATCTTGTCAGCTACTATAGATCCTATTATGGCAACACTCAGAGGAAAAACCCCTAGCGGTATCTCCCTGCCCAGGGCGATGCTTATCTCCCTTCTGAGGCTCATGAGAACTATAGCTATTGAGAACATGGATATGGATAGATATAGATAGCCCCTATAGATCGAGGCATTATCTCCCTTAAGCTCAACTGGTTGAGAGATCTCAAAAGATCTCGCTGGGATAAGAATCCTGGCAGATATATATAGAGTTGCCAGTATAGATATTATCAATATAGGGAAGCTAGAGGGTCTACCATGCATATATATGAAGTCAACGAACTCAGCCCTGAATATGCTGTGAAGAAGCTGCGGAGGTAGATCGCCTAGAAGCAGGGCTGTGCCAGTAGCGTTAGCTGTTAGAGCTGCTAGAAGCCCTATAGGAACTGAGTCAACACGGTAGGCCCTAGCTATTGAGACAGCTAGGGGGGTTATAAGCATAACCACAAGAACATTGTCAACAGCCAGGCTTATTAAACCAGCTATGAATGCTAGGAGGAGGGCTATATCCCTAGAGCTTCTAATATATCTAGAAACCCCCGAGACAATTAGTTCTGGAAAGCCGGATCTCACTAAGTGGTAAGATATAATCCACATACCGAGTAGAATAGAAATTATGTTCCAATCAACAAATACGCCGAAAGCCTCACCAAGACCAGCAAGCCCAGTTAAAAGTAATAGAGAGACGCCGAGCAAACCAGCTAGAGACTCCTCAATCCTTCTAGAAACTATAAGAAGAACAGATAAAGCGAAGATCAGCCACGCAGCCCAGAAACCCTCTATACCTATCCCTAACCACCAATGACTATTAATCTTCAGAATCTCTTAATAAAATTATTTAAATCTACAGCACAGCATTACAACTGAAAGCCTTATCTTTAAGGCAGGAATAAGAGAAAGCCAGATCTATAAGCTGCAAAGAGATAAGGCGTAAGAAAGATGAGGCAGGTATGGAGAAGGGAACCAGCGATCCCACCGGAACCGCGGCCCCCGGTCCCTGAAAATGATACACCAGACATAGGAACCTGAGAAATAAGGGAAAACGTCCAGACAGAGATCCGACAAACCACCTTAGAAATAAAGTAGAAACCTCCTTCAGAGAGTGGAGAGAGGGATCGCCCCACCTCCTCACTAATGAAAACCTACCTTTCGAGATATCGACCCACTATTCTGACATAATATTAAATAGAGGACAAGCCTCACCCTTCAAGGCGGGGAGAGAGTCATTATATTAACTGTTAAGGTTATTCTCTTAAATAAAATAATAATAATTGGGGCCCGTAGCTCAGCCTGGATAGAGCGCTGGCCTGCGGAGCCGGAGGTCCGGGGTTCAAATCCCCGCGGGCCCGCCACCTACTCGGGATCTTTATATTTAACCCTCTTAGTTCACGACCTACTTGGGGGGCTGTGAACTCATGGGTGAGCTCACTGGTAATGGTTGGATCTATAGGATCGATGTTAAGGGCCTTAGCGATGATGTTAGGAGGGAGATTGTTAAAAGGGTTAAGGATAAGCTAGGATATGGCGGGGCTTTGGAAGCCCTTGGGATTGCTAGAGGATCATTGTTCAACTATCTACACGGATTTAGGAGGGTTCCAGATGATGTTATTAGGAAAGCTTTGTATTATTTAGATGAGTCTGAGTTCAACAGAATTGTCCAGGGTTTTGATAGGCTCAGAGCTGTTGGCATTGTTAGGGGTGATGGATCCATAGATTATTCATTAATCCTGCAGGCCGTGGCACTAGCATCTAAGGATGAGTATCTTAAACAGGCTATCCTAAGATTCGCGGTGGAGCATTTTAGGGAGGATCTTAGGAAGATGCTTGGGCTAGTGCCAACAACAATAAAGCTAACATGGGATCATGGCTTCGAGGAATTCCTGAGGGAGAGGAAGAAGAGGATGAAGATCAGGAGTGAGAAAACCATGAAATACTATAGAAACCTATTCAAAAAGCATCTAGAGGGTAAGACACTTAGTCAGGATCTCATTGATTATGTGATCAACTACCCAGTCAAATGGCTCAGGAATGTCTTCAGACACTATATCCAGTACCTATACTACACTAGGAAGATCTCTCCAGAGACATATGGCTGGATAATGGAGGTTGTGCCTAGCAGGAGCTATAGGATGGATGTTAGACCATATCCAATCAACATTGAGGATCTTGCGGGAACACTATCAATATTGAGGAAGAGCCACAGGATCTACTACCTACTCTATAGAATCATGCTAGAGGGCGGTTTAAGACTTTCCCACGCGATGCACATCATCAGAACATTTAACAGGGGAGGTTGTTGAGATAAATGGACTGGACACTGAGACAAAGAAGCTGGTGTGCTTCGAGGATAAAGGCTTCTGCAGATACTACGTAGGTGTTAGGGAGAGCGTTAAGCCGTGTGAGTGGGCATACTTCTCCATAGAAACCCTAGAGATTCTCAAGCAACACGCAGGGCTAAGGATTAGCAAAAGACCCGTTGAGAGGTATATTAAAAGAAGCAATCTTTTGATGCCTAAATATGTGAGGAAGATAGCATGGAGACTAATGATAAAGGCCATGTCTAGAGAGGTCGCTAGATTCATACAATCAAGGTTTGGGGAGCTAGCAATATCAGAAGCGGTATACGAGAACCTATTGGAAAAAGCGGATCAAATCTACTCAAGAGTCCTAGAAGATCTTAAGAGACTATCTTAGCATATCTTATCCAACCTCCTCCTAGCTCTGGGAACTATCAGAAGTACTGTAGATAGCTCGTGACCCTTTTTAATTCCGTATAAGATCTTTTACAACCTGAAAGCCTCGCCTTTTAATGCTTATTAGCTTTCTGGCTATATCTTAGAGGGCGAGGGTTCCCTCTGGGCGGGGAGGAGGTCAGCTGGTTTTGTCACCTTATATTCCTCAGAGCCTCCTCAGCTGTTTTGATCTGCGTGTATGTCAATATATAGTCTAGCTTCTTGTGCCCTGTGATCTTTGCCACTATCGATGGGCTTATGTTGTTTCTCAGCATGTGGGTTATCCTAGCGTATCTCAAACTATGAGTGTTTATCCCCAGCACCTTCTTAGCATAGACCTTAACCCTTAGGGCTGCGTTTCCCCTCGATAGTATTTCTCTGCAGATTGATATATCCTGGATCTTCAGCTCCTTAGGCAATACCATCAGCCTCTCATAGCAATCCCTCCTCTTCCTCACCCTAACATAGACCTCACTAGACCTCTGATCTGCGAACTTTATAGCTGCATTGACAGCCTCGCTGACCCTGGATCCGTTCCTAAGCTGGATCAAAAGAACGCAGGCATAGCAGTATGATGCGAAAGCCCTCCTGCTAATATGCTCCTTAACCTTAGCCAAGATCATCCTATAGACCTGCCTATAGTCCAAACCAAGATCCCAAGATCTAGACATTTTAACCCTAAGTAAAAATATGGAGGTAAGATTATATAAGATTATGGAGATCGAGGTAACTTTATGTTAATTGGGTTTGGATTATGTATCGAGAAGTTATTAAGGTTCATAGGAAGGGTATCATTGTTCTGCCTAAGAGTGTTCGAGAGGCTCTGGGGATTGAGGAGGGTTCTCTTTTGATGTTAGATTGACAACAGGGCAAGCCTCGTCCTTTAGGGCGGGGTATGTTTTTATAGGGTTTTCATCGTGTTATTTAGTGGGGGTCGGGTCTTGGTGGGCAAATATGCTAGTAAGATGTCCGGCGGGGGGAATCCCCGAGGCGTGCCCACTAGAGACCCCGACCCCCTCCAAGCATTCAGAAAAGAGATAGAGAGGAGGAAGAGGAGCAGGCGGAGAACCAATAGAGTAGCACTATTCCCCAATAGGTATGAGGAAGAAACGCTATTCGATATAGGATTGGCATGCGCTAGGCTGTGGAACGAGCTTAACTATGAGAAGAGGCGGGCATTCTTCAATAGAGAGCTAACACCTAGGAAGAGGGATGAGATCAACAAGAAATACTACCACAAATATAAGGAAATGTTAGGTGTTAATGCTGGCCAGGTTGTTAATAAGAATGATGAGGCTTGGAACGCTTTCTTCGAGCTACTAGATCTAAGGAATCGGGGTAGGCTACCTCCGCATATCAAGAAGGTCTCTCCACCAGGATATTGGAAAGACAGGCTTACTGGAAAGAAAGAGATACACATATTAATTAGAAGCGATAGATACTACCTAGAGCCTATAAACGAGGGTGAAGGCTACCTTGTTCTAGTAGATTTCGGTTTGAGGATAAGATATGCTGGCAGGATCAGGTGGGAAGGAAAACAAGGAAGGCTTGAGATCATATACGTTAATGGTAGATGGTTTGCCCTTGTACCAATAGAGGTTGGTGTAGATCCACCAAAATCAAATAAAAAGGGCTATGTAAAGCCCATACACGATGATGAGGAGGAGAGGAAAAAGAAAAAGAGAAGGATCGTAAATCCGAGGAGTATTAGGCAGGGGGATCCCATAGGTGATAAGGAGGCATTCATGGATATGGGTCTTAACAACCTATTCGCTGTAGTAATCTCGGATAGGTCAGCGATGCTTATCAAAGGAGGAACAATCAAATCCGAGTACTACTGGTGGAAGAGGGAGATAGCTACTTATCAATCTGTAAGGGATGTGCTGAGGAGGCTTGGCATATCGACATGGATCTACTACCACGAGAAATACCTAGATGCTATGTATAAGAGGGATGAGATGCTTAGGCATCTCTACATAACAGCAATTAGATTCCTAGCTGATGAGCTATATAGAAGAGGTGTTAGGAAGCTATACATAGGATACCCAATAATGCTAACGCAGAACAATGGCAATGAGTATAATACAAACATATGGTGGTTCAGGAAGATAGTTCTTTGGATAGTGGATATATTCAGAGAGTACGGCATAGACGTGGAGATAGTCCCTGAGGACTACACTAGCCAGAGATGCTCAATATGTGGAATCAGGCATAAAAACGGAAGAAAATATAGAGGGCTGTATATATGCAAGAAGACAGGGAAAAAGATCAATGCAGATATTAATGCAGCGCTGAACATAGCGAGAAGGCTGGGACACAGAATAAAGATAACGAAGAAGATAGAGAGCTACTTGGTAACGCACAATGGTATTAAACCATTAATCCCTCGCCAGAGGGCTAACACCCGAGACCCCAGCATAGAAACCCCGCCCTTCAGGGCGGGGAGGGGTCATTTCCAGAGGCTAATGCGTGTTCCTCTATTATAGAGTTTTTAATTAAGATCTTGGTTAAGCCCCATTACCCTCTTCCGTTCCAGAGGAATAGGCTTTCGGCTGCAAATATGGTGCATGAGGTAGTATGGCTGGTAAATAAGTGCTTCTTTTAAAGATCATTACTGAGTATAGAAGAAAGCTTTTAGTAGTGGATGAGGAAAATCGAGGCTTTATTTAGTATGAATTGAGCCACTATTCTCAGTTTTTATGCTAATCTAGGAAATGTCTTGGGATAGTATTCGTGAGGAATGTTACTGGTTTATAGCCTCTCTAGAAACTTAACACATATATTTCCGGTATGTGAAGCTGGGTTCGTGGGTCTTAAATTCCCGGGCATGTATAGCTTTGTGGTGTCTTGAAGAATTAAAAGTTCTCTGGTTAATTCTTTATTGGATTATAATTAGGTGATCGTATGGGGTTAACAAGAGTGAGGGTCGTTATTAGGAATCCTGAGGTAGGTGCTGCTAGAGAAGTTGAGCTTATTGCTGATACCGGCTCGATACTTACCTGGATTAGTAAGGATGTGCTTAAGGAAATCGGTATAAAACCTAGGAGAGTGAGGCTGTTCAGGACTATCGATGGAAGGGTTATTACTAGGGAGGTTGGGGTGGCAACGATTAGATATGAGGATTACGAGGGTGATGTTGAGGTTGTCTTTGCTGAGGGTGGCGATGCACAGGTACTAGGTGTTACGGCACTTGAAACACTTGGCCTTGAGATAGATCCTGTTTCTGGGAAACTAAAGTATGTGGGGCACTTAGCCCTCTTAACCTTAATCAAAAATTGCCTGTTCTAGCTTTAAATAGTATTCACACTACTGGTTCGCGGGCCGAGATGTTTTAAGGTTCGTAGAACTTCGTTATTGCAGCAGAGGGCTCTTCTTAGAGCGAATAGTGGGCTAGTGATTATTTGTAGCATGTGGATTCATTGCTGAGGCTCCGGAGATCCTTAGCTATGATGTTGAGGGGGATCCTTAGAGCATATATGATCCGCATTTCTACGGATTCTAGCCCTTTATCCTAGGGCTTCTCTGAGATATGCTAGTGTCCCGGGGATCGAGGGTCTTAATCTCTCTATAATGGCTAGTATGTCTATTAAAATCGTTGCTAGTGTCCATATCGAGACAACATAGATCATGGGCTCTGGCGATATAGCTATTGCCATGCCATAGACGCCGACCTCAGCTTTTACAACTATCGGTTTATCGTGAACTAGGTAGAGATACGATATAAGGCCCAGGATCTTTATCAAAGCGCTAAGTATAAAGCTGAATATAGTGCCTCTAGTCATGCTGGCAAGAATACCGAGGCCCAGGAAGAAACCTATTAGCGGTATATCTATATATACCCCCCTCTCTATACTACTCGCTCCCAACATCATGTGGATCTGAGGTATTACCACAACATATATGAGGTAGTAGATAAAACCTATCAGAGCTCCAGATACTATATCCCACTTTCTACCCATGCTGCCCACCTTTTAATTCTACTTTCAATTCTACTTTCAATTCTATAGTAGATCACCCTTAACGCCGTGGGGCTCCCATCTGAGGAGAGCTCAAGCATCATCGCTCTCCGAGGATATCTATATGCAAAGCACATAGGGGTATCGCCTCATCATCAAGTATGGTTAGAGATTGGATGCTTATATGCTTAAGCCTTGCATTTCCTCTCCATGTTACACCAAGTATTCATAGTATTTATAGATAACCAGAGATATTTAAATATTGGTAATCCTTTAACAGCCTCTCACAGCTATTTGGATTGTGTAGAGACCTCCTAGCTTTGCTGTTACGTTGATCTGAGCCCTCTTTGGATCTAAATTGCCTCCCGGTATATCTATAGTCAACGAGGCGTTCCTATGTCTATCTAGGAGATCCTGGCTCTTCCACTTAAACAGCTTCCCACCATACCCGATCGAGATATTAACATCTGTAATCTGGAGAGACCCTCTATACCATGCCTCAACACTAATGGTGCCAACACCCTGCTGTTGAATGCTGCATGTAGCTCCAATCACATAGGGATCCTCCATAAGCTCCACAAAAAGCACTATCAAGGGAGCTAATCCTGTGAGGGAGATACCGGAGACAGAGAGTAATAGAACGATGTTTAAGAAGATCCTCAACCGCGGCCCCTCAAAAGCTCCACAGCGTTCCTAAGCACTATAGATCCTACCCACACAGCTATTCCGAGAAATGCCAGCCTGGATGCCAGGAATATGAGGTTGAAACTAGCTTCTACGAGGGCATCACTAAGGGTTCCGCCTTGTCTTGGAGTTATTGGCTCAGAGGTGAAAAAGAATATAATAGCTATTATGAAAGGAGTTATTAAAAGTACTAGACCGAGAATCATTAGAAGGGGTGCTGATCTCATAGATCTCCCCTCCTTTACATCTTCACCCTCGCCCAAGTCTCTCCCTTAGATTTTCTTAAATAGAGTATTATATATGATTAAGTAATACTATTTAAGGTACTGTTGATAAACCTCTTTTTGCTCTAGCCCCTTAGGCAAATCTAGATCATCAGGAAAACCCGCCTTCATCACATCTCAGAGATCGAGGGCCTCATCCCAAATATATCTCTCTAAAATAGTTATTATGTAGATGATGATATGAAGATAATTCCAATAGCTGAGGAGAGCCTGGGTGTGAGGTCTGTTGCTATGTATGTTGAGACCGGGGATCTCAAGATCTTATTGGATCCCGGGATAAGCCTTGCACCGAGGAGATATGGGTTGCCGCCACATCCCAGAGAGCTTAGGAGGGTTGAGGAGCTCAGGGTTGTTATGAGTGGCTATGTATCCAGGGCTACCTATATATTTATTAGTCACTATCATAGAGATCACTTTACAGTACCCTATGAGAGTATATATATGGGGACTAAGAAGGACACGTATATAGACATTTACAAAGGTAAAGTAGTCCTTATAAAATCCCCAAGAGATCTAAACTATAGCCAGAAGATGAGGTACTATGGACTTATAAGGGCTATCAAAGGCATTGCTAACAAGATCATAGAGGCAGACGGGATAACATCCGAGATCGGATCTACATTGATAAGTGTCTCAGAAGCCCTTCCCCATGGCCCCGAGGGATCTAGAACTGGGAAGGTTATCTCTATAACCGTTGACGATGGGGATCAGAGACTCACTTTCATGCCGGACGTGCAGGGACCTATCTCGGAGAAGGCGGTCTCCCACGTGATTAGTATGAAACCCTCGATCTTAGTTATTGGAGGACCTCCCCTATATCTCTCCCAAGTGTTCTCGCAAGGCGATATAGAAGCGGGGATAAAGGGGCTCCTAAAGATCATAGATAGAGCCTCTCCAAGAGAGCTTGTGATAACACACCATACGCTAAGGAGTATAGATTGGAGGAATAGCCTCTCAGAGATATTCTCGAGGGCCTTGGCCAGGGGTGTAGAGATCATTACATACGCTCAGATAGTGGGGAAGGAAGAAGAACTGCTAGAGGCCAGGAGAAGAGAGCTATTTGAAACAGAGCCCCCGCCTGAAGATTATATAGAGCGATTCAGAAACAAGAGAGGAGAGGAGGATTGAGCTCCTCGAAGTGCGAGGAATACTACAAACTATATAGAGATCTAGAGCAGCAGATCATATTAATAATAAGTAAGAGATCGGGAACAAGCTATGACGAGCTAAGAGACGAACTAGAAAGAAGAGGCATGTATATGGATGGAAGATGCTTAAGAAAGGAAGTGGCAAAGCTGGTAAGAAACGGTAGGATCATTAAGATCCCTGATCAGACAAAGAGGAAACTATTACTAGCATTACCATCTCCTTAGATCCCTGACATTAAATAGAGGGCAAGCCTTGCCCTTCAGGGCGGGGAGGCGTTCAAGAGGATATCGAGCAAGATCCTATAATTTCTTTGAATAATTACTATTGATATTGGGTGTGGGCGGGTCTAGCAGGTTATGGGTCCACACCCCTGAGGAAACAATAAGAAGAAACGGCAAGACTAAGATCTCGTGCTAGCTCTGCGCGATAGATCTATAGCAAGTGCTCTGAGCAATATTATGCCTCCTGCGAGCCCCAGTATGAATGATACTGCGGATATCCATAGGTATCTATATACATTATATATTATAGTCCCCCATATTCTAAGGAAGCATGTTGGAGCGCTCTCCAAGCTTATATATATGCCTGTATCGTTTAGAGGCAGTTTCTGGGAATCTCCAGGATTTAGATATATTGAAGAGCTACTCCTAGCATAGTAGATCCTCATGACTATCCCTCTGTAACAGCTGAGATTTCCATATAACTCAAGATCTTCTATATATATAACACCCCCCTCCAAACCAATGAAATCCCCCAAATACCCGGTTACATTACTATCTAACTTGATAAGCATATCCACACTCTTAGAGACCCTGGCCGGAGTATAGGAAATAGGTATCAATGCGAGAGAAACTATCAATAGAATTACGGAGGCTATTACTAATCTCCTTAACATCTCTACTCACTCCTATAGTAGATACCGATGCCACCGATCAAAAGGATAAAGCATGTCTCCCCACTCCTATAAAGGGGTTCGGGCTTCATAGGGCTTGGCATCTTTGATCAAGCCCTCTTCCCTTGACTTCACAGCCCCCAGGACCCCTTTCCATCAGGATCCATATCACTGGGCTCCACCCGCTCGGGGTGACCCCAACCCACAGCTCCACCATCATAGAGATCTCCGATTCATTGCAGAGGTGAAATCCCCGCATCCCAGCCCCCTTCAAGTATCTTCTTCTAATATTTATCAATGCCACCTTATGTCTGTTCATTTTTAATTCACATCTGGGGCATTCTCTAGAGGTGTTCCTCGGATCCACATGAGCTGTAAAGCTACTTCTGACACTCTTCTATGTATTCTTTTCCATGGTGTTCTAGTATTTCTCTTCCTCCTATTCTTAGCCCTCTTCCTAGACACGAGATCCTCCTTATCAAGATCCTCGAAAAAATGAATAATGTTCTGGAATGGATCCTCAAGCCGGCTACCAGCTTATTCACGAAGTCTTTTTCCCTATTCCTCTCCCTAGCCACATACTTCTCATAAAGATCCTTCTTACCCTTACTCTGTGCAGTAGCCTTCTTTCTCTCATACACGATTTTTATGCTCTGGAGAGGCCTTAGATCGATGTGGATAAAGCCTATAGACGGCTCGTAGCCGTCTAGGGATAGCTCGTTGCTATCCCAGCCGATAACCCTTCTAACCTCGATCTCCTCAGAGCTCTTGAATGGAATAATAACCCTATCATCCTTGATTATATCCTCACCAACATCTCATCCCCTCACCCTTTTCTCAAGCCATGTTGATCTCCACGATACATAGAGATATTCCCCTTGCCTCAGAGTTATCCTAATAGCTTTAGCCTCATAATCGACCTTCATGAGTGTAGTCTTGCATTTAGCGAACCTCCCCCGATCTTGGCTTAACTTTTCTTACCCTTCCCCTAGATACCTCTTCCCCCAACCTCCATAAGCGAGTGAGCTTTCCTAATAACAGAGTCTACCCAGTGCGCAGCGTAAGGATTATCCTTCATAAACTCTCCTCTAAGCCTTTTCTTGAAAGCCCTATCTTACGGAATTATTGGGATCATCATCTTCAAACCCATAATAGTGATCAGATTTCCACCCCTCCTAACAAGCACTGCGAAGCGGTATCCCCACTCAATACTATCCCAGATCATATCAACTGCCCTCTGGGGAGCCTCAACATACCATGTCACAAGCTCCGAGGCCCTCCTATCCCTAATAGGCACGCTATACGCTCTCACAGGCTCAAGGATCTTCAACGAGTCTCCCTGTACTCTCAACATCTTCTTATGATCTCAACATAGCATCTTCACTCCAAATAAAAGATATATTATCAACTCCTATAAAAGCTGTTTCACTACGGCGATGATCTGGCTAGATCTTAGTGTGAGTAGCTCTCAGGAAGCGATAAACATTAAAGCTCTAGAGATCCCAGATGGAAGACTCATGGCTCAAGGCTCGACAGAGCCTGTGAAGCTCGGGTGAAGCCGGTGAGCCCATAGAGATCCCTAGGTCTCTGTGGGGGTTGAGGTCCCTCGATGGTCACAGGGATCAAAACCCTGCGGATCAAGAATCACAGAAAAACCAAAACGAAAGAATACCAACAATATCAATAACCATCAAGGGACAAGCGGAAGCGCGAGTACTATCTATCTAGAGCGAAATATTTATAGTTCCCCTGACTGTTCCCTGCCCATAAGGGGCGAGGATTTTGTTCCTCTGGGGCTTGCATTATCTTTCTGACTCACGGGTATATAGTCACTATCTCACTATCCAGGCCTTTGTCACCAATATCGGAGGGTAGGTCTCTTTGTTTGCTAGATCGTCTACACATTATACTAAGCACTACATGGTGAAAAGATATACTAGGTTGAAGTTCTCTACCCTAAAGAACGAAGCTTCTTATCGCACTGAGGTGAAAGCCCGAGCTGATGATCAATCGAATAAGGTGATAACCCCTACTTGGGAGTAGCATTAGAGGCTTCAATGTGGAAAAGACGAGCTACTATAGAATTAAAAGGCTATAGAGTTGAAGGATATTGCTATAGATTCTAATTGACCTTATTCTTACTACGTGATACTATTTCTAAAGTTTCAGAATACTTATATACTCCGATAATTATTATTTTCTGGTGCATTCATATGATATACAGAGTGTTAGCATATACCGTCATAGCTATAGTTGTTATGTCTCTAGCCACCATGATTAATGTTGCTAAGGCGCAAGAGGTTCCAAGTGTTGTAGCCGTGGATCTTGATAAGACCACTGTGTATAGAGGCTATCAATGGGTGGAGGTTACAGCATATGTGTATATACCCCCAGGGGGGTCTATAGTATCGCTGAGCGGTGTAGCGAATCTATCTGCGGGGATTACTACAACGACCCCCCTAGCGTGGGTGGTGCCTGTATCGCCTGTGACTAAGACTGTGGGTAATATTACCTATACTATAAGTAACCTTTTGATCGCAAGGATCCATGTACCCTTCGGAGCAATTGCTGGTAGGGGAGAGCTATTGATATCCATCTCACTGGTTGCCAGGGTAGGTAATACTACTTATAGCCCGTCCTATACATATAGGTTTGCGATAACAATTCTAGACCATACAGTCGTAGAGAGAACGAGGATAGAGGCTCTACTAAGGCTTGATAATGCTAGAACAACGCTATCCCTCCTCGAGGCGATAGGCGGTGCGCCGATACCAGAGATCAGATCTTTATTAGCTAATCTAAGCGATATGTTTAACAGGGCTGACACGCTTCTCTACAGCGAGGGAGAGGTTTCCAGGGCTATGGGCATGTATGAGACCGTGATACGTGAGAGCACAGGCGCAGCTTCCCAGGCGATAGCGATATTTGTAAACAGGCAGAGAGAGTCTAGCATGGCACTCGATAGAAGGCTTCTGAGTATTGAGGCCAATATATCAGCTGCTAGTGCGAGGATATCGGCATTAGAGAGATCTGTAGAGTCGGCTGCAAATGCTATAAGAAGTAACGAGGCTTCAATAAGAAGTGTTGCGCAAGCACTGGCAAACTACAGCAGTACTATTAATACATATCTATCCACCCTGGACAGAAGCATAGTGGATACAAACAAGAAGATCGATGCCCTTGCACAGTCCATGAACGCAGGGCTTGCAAATATGAGTAGAGATCTTAAGTCAAGACTGGACTCCTTCAGCTCAGCACTATCTACGATTCAGCTAGCGCTAGTAGTGCTAGCTGTGGTGATGCTAGCAGGATTCGTTATACTAGCCTTTGTTAGAAGAAAGTAGATCGTTACACGCAATATAAATAATTTTTATTATATATATTAAAAGTTTTTTGTAATAACATATTTATATAGAATAGCTTATTAACCTAGTTAGTATATAGAGAGAGGGATAAAAAGTGGTGAAACCAGCCTATAGTAAGATGCTTTCGTTAATATTGGCAACGGCCATTCTCATAAGTATGGTAACACCACTAATGATAACAGTAAAAGCACAGCAACAAAAAGACCCTAGGATCGGACCATATATAGATAGAATAACCATGCCCGTCCAGAGAGACTATAGCGTGAGACTACTAGCCTTCCTAGCAAACGAGTTCGACTTAGTGGGAGTACTACCCAGAGACCTGGATAGGGTTAGGAAGGAAAGGCCTGATGCGCATATAATATTCACAGTAGGGATCAACGCACTAGGATCTCTGCACTTTAACGTCCAACTATGGCCTGTGAAGTACCCGGAGGTTAGGAAAGCCATAGCGCATCTCACAAATAGAGATGAAATAATATCCAAATCACCCTTACAAGGTATAGCTGTTAAGAATCCGACGATAGTTCCGCCAACATATGGTAAGTGGGTTAATCCCAACACGGATTTCGATAAGCTATATCCATACGATCCTAAGAAGGCTAGGGAACTGCTAGCAAGCATATTCCAGCCGTGCCCCGACAACCCCAGCTTCTGGTGCGATCCTAGGGAAGGGATGAAGCCTGTTGAGATAGAGATACTATCGCTCCCTGAGGCCACAAGTCCTGTCTATTGGTGGGAGGCCCAGTACTGGAAGCAGCAGCTTGAGAGCGTTGGTGTGAGGGTAAAGATAACCCCTGTAAGCAGTAGAGAGCTTGATGCAAGAACCTCTGCTGGAACTGCACAGGCTTGGGTCATCGGCTGGTTGTTCGGCAGATTCCCACTCTTTATGTACTACTTCTGGCATAGTAGAGAGATCAGGCCTGGAGGTTGGAACGAGTGGAAAGTTAGTAATGCGACTCTAGACGATCTCCTAGATAAGTTCTACTATTCCGAGACCATTGACGAGGCGCTTCAATACGCCTGGAAAGCCCAGGAAATATTGACTGATATAATACCCTGGATCCCGGTCTACACAGGGGTTGGTATAACAGCTCTTAATGGTGTTATAGATAGAGACTCGCTCCTTCTAAACTATGCACCTCCTCTAAAGGATCCTGTAGGCTTTAGTTACTTCTGGTGGAACACAGTGAGGTTCAAAGACAGGCCATTTGGAGGGACGCTTAGGTATCACTTCACAGTTGATATAACAACTCTAAACCCGACGGTATATCTGTGGGCAACGGAGGCTGATGCTATATTCAGGGTATATACCTATGGATATGTTTTTAGGCCAGAAGATATATATGCTGAGCCGAGGATACCGGTGCTATTCGAGAGCTATAAGGTTGAGAAGATAGTTGAGGACGGGCAGAACCTAACTAAGATCACAATTGCTCTGAGGGATGGGATTAGATGGCACGATGGTGTACCCATAACGGCTTATGATTATGAGTTCACTGTGAGGAAGTTTGGTATGGAGTTGAAGACTAGAAGGGATTATGGGCCTTATATAGATGCTATTAAGAGGATCAATGTTGTTGATGATAGAACTATAGAGTTCTACCTAACTATATATGGCTGGCCGGATCTATACACGTTCACAGAGTACAGACCATTGCCGAGGCATATATATGGAAAGCTTCAGAACCCGCTTGATGATGTGAGCCTACAGCCCCACCCAACGATACCTGGGCTAACCACTATGGTTGGTAGCGGTCCATTCGTGCTAATCAAGAGGGAGATCGCGTATGCAGAGCTAGTATGGTATCCTGAGTATGTATATAGAGCCCCTGAAAGAATGCCTAGAGTCAGCATAGAAGGCCTACCATCGCAGATTATCGCTGGGCAGCCCATCACCCTGAGGGTCAGGGCTCTAGACCCCACTGGATCGGTATCACCGGCAATAACGGCTACAGCGAGGATAAGCGGTCCCCTGAGCCTAGAAATACCCCTGAGAAGCATTGGAGGCGGATTATACGAGGCTACAATACCAGCCCTAAGAGAAGGATCATATGTCCTCACAATCGAAGCATCCATGCCAGTAATGCTCTGGAAAGCTGTTGGAACTGCTAGGCAGGAGTTCAGGGTCGTTGCAGCAGCCCCAACACCTGCCCCAGGCCCGTCGCCTGAGGCTAGGCCTATAGAGATCAGGGTTGGAGAGGTCACGATAGCAATATCATCACCACCACCAGCTGGATCGCCGACAGCGGCAGCAACACAGCCAAAGATCGAGAGTCCGAGAGTTGAGGCCGCAACGCCCGAGATCAGCTATAGCTATGCAGCAATAGCCTTGGCGATATTAGCACTTATAGTAGCTGGTGTAGGGATCGTTCTCAGGAGGGGGTAGAGTGCTAACAAATACTTTTTTCTCCATAAGGCCTCGTAAAACGTTTCTCCAAATATATACTTTACTCCTTCTCCTATTAGATTGTTAGAGGTGCCTCTGCCATGGGGCTTGCATCTTATGTAATATCTAGGGGGATATCAATGCTCTCAGTTTTTATCGTATCAATTACACTATTTTTTATACTTCTCCGAGTCATACCAATAGTACTCTTTGGTGGTAATCCTTTTCTACCCAGTCAGTTGCAAGATCCTGTTCTAGCTGCCTTAAGAAGGACCCAGGAGGATCCCAGATTCAGCGGGTGGATCGAGCAGACCGCCAAGACATTTGGTCTGGATCTCCCGGTTCTTCCACACCAATTTCTCATATACCTCAAGAACGTTTTCACGCTAAATTTTGGAGTATCGATCTATTCTAACAGGCCTGTTGCCGATGAGATACTAATTAGGCTCCCATATACGTTGGCTCTCTATGTGTTCGCTACTATTGTCCCAATAATCTTTGGATACTATGTAGGTGTTTTATCAGCCAAGTATAGAGGTAGGTTTGTCGATACATTGATAACAATGGCTAGTATAGTGTCATTCATACTACCCTCGTGGATAATAGCGATACTCGTATACTATTTCCTAGCATATGTTCCAAAGGTATCGTGGGGAGTCACGATATTTCCCTTACCTGTTAAGACGCCATCAATATCTGAGATTAATTGGGATTCCATTAGATATTGGCTATGGTATCTCTCCCCCCTATATCTGTCTACTCTAATGGCGTTCTTCGGATCCTGGTCATACTTCTTTAGACAGCTGATGGTATCCGAGCTCGGCAGGGACTATGTGTTCACAGCTAAGGCGAAGGGTATACCTGAGAGCGATGTTATAAAGAGAGAGATAACGCCTAATCTAAGACCCCCGATAATAACTAGGCTTGCATATGCACTACCAGGGATATTCGGTGGATCTATAATACTGGAGATCCTTGCATCGTGGCCCGGCGTGGCTTATTACTCTTACCAAGCGTTTAACAACTATGATTACACTGTGATCACTGCTTTCTTGGTTATAGGCTCACTACTACTTGTTATATCGCTATTCATAGCAGATATGCTGATAGCGATTCTAGATCCTAGGGTTAGGTTTGAGGAGAGGAGGTGATCAAGGTGGCAGCAGAAGCTCCTGCCCCGGCTAGGTTCAGAGGTCTAAGAGAGATCTTCGCACCAATACTATCTAGTAAGAAGGGTTTCGCGGGCTTGGCTCTCGTACTCTTCTACGTAATTCTAGGTATAATAGGCCCCCTTATCACTAAATACGACCCGATAACGGGTTCAGGGTTAGCGGATAACCTAGCTATGCCTGAGTGGTATGCATCGATAGTAGATCCAAAGACCCCTAGAAACGTGGAACTCAACTTCTCATCATGGAAGGTCGTGGGTGAGAGCAAGATAGGCAATGTATTTGTAAATATATCATACGAGGGGGGTAATCTAGTCATTAAATTTATGGGGCTGGGTGCTGCCAATGTCAGTATAGAAAGCGATCAGCCATTTCTATATTCCTATAAGCCGGCTAAATCGATGCTAGTAACATATTCGCTTAATGTATCCACCATTGATAACAAGACTGCTTGGTACGATATCAAGATGTATATAGTAAACCTAGATCTGTTGGGAAGCAATAAGACGATAAGGCAGGGCGATATAGTTGTAAACGTTCCTATGGGATACTATGCATTCTATGACGAAACAGGCTTTAAGATCGTATCTCTATACGGATATTCTAAGGAGATGAAGGCAGTAAGTAGTCAAAGCATAAGATTGCCATACTATATATATAATTCAAAGCAAGAGTACAAGTTACCGGATTTCGTTAACCCTGTTGACGAGCTATTATTAGCTGAGAACACAAGGATCGCGATCAGGATCAATGCGTCTTACTACTGTAATCCCAACGATTTTATCATGAGATGCGATTCCCAAGGATTGCAAATAACTATCCCCCCAATCTATGTTAAGATATACGGACTAGCATTCGGGGTGCTCGGGACTAACTATCTGGGCAATGATGTGTGGACACAATTTATATATGGATCGAGATCTGCTATAATATTTGGCTTTGGTGTGGCCTCAGCAATAGTTCTCATCGGCCTTCTAGTCGGTGTTTTGGCAGGGTATCATGGGGGGAAAAGAGTAGATCATGCCCTAACATTCTTAACAGATGTCGTGTTCTTCTTACCAGCATTACCCCTAATACTCGCAGTAGGGATAACATTTGGGAGAAGCATATATGCGATATTCGCAATAATAGTGCTACTTTCATGGCCTGGAACCGCCAGAATTGTTAGATCGTGGTCGCTAGCTCTTAGAAACGAGCCATATGTAGAAGCTGCCCAGGCCCTGGGATCAAGCACAAGGAGAATCATAGCGAAACACATAATACCCCACCTCACACCACTGATCGTATACGCGATAGTATTGGACGTACCGTCAGCTATATTCACTGAGGTAGCTATACAGCTACTAGGATTTGGAGACCCTGGCTTCCCGTCATGGGGTAAAATGCTTAATGAAGCATGGTTCGGAGGAGCTATTACCAGCGGTGCTTGGTGGTGGATACTACCCCCCGTAGCTGGGGTAACAACCATAGCCCTTGGATTCGCATTACTTGGACTGGCTCTTGATGAAATAGTTAATCCGAGGCTGAGAAGAAGGGTCTAGGGAATCTACTTCATGCCAAAAAAGGTTTTCAAGACAAGCGGGGATCGAGTGAAGAGAAAGATAGGTCTTGTATCATCGGTATTTCTTATCGCTACTCTGGTGATATATCTAGCTAACGTAGAGATACCAGTTGGATATATAGAGCCTCCGAGATATAGCATAGCTATTACGAAGAGAATGAACATATCGATCGAGAGGATATACTATAACCCTGCCTATCCCCTAGAAAAAGGCTCTAACATCTCGATTGAGATGATAGCGAGCGGAAGCAAAGTGTTAATTAGCGGGTTGAGATATGACCCTGGCTCTGAGACCAGGCCTAGCGGGGCGCACGCCATGATCAATCTAACTGGTGACGGCCCCTGGAATATATATCTATACGATGAATATCTGAGAAGAGAGATGTTAGTAGGAGTCGTCGATAGATCTACAGAGCTAATAGTCCAGACAGGCCTATATAGCGCTCTAGTCTCGGTAAATATATTCTCAGATATGAGGCTGGAGATAGAAGGCGACATAGATTCCCTAAACCCTCTGATCAAGATTATATATATTAACAACTCAAGAGAGGTAATAGATCTAGGGCCATGCAGGATACAGTATGGATCTAAATGCGTTTACAGCTTAGAGAGACAGGATCTTCTTAATTATAGCATTCTATTCTATAGAGACGCATATACACTCAGACTATGGCTAAATAACGGCTACCTAGTGATAAAGCCACACGATAACCCCCAGATATTCTTGACACTATCGGCAGCAACCCTAATAATAATGATAGCTTCAGCAATCCCCATAAAGGTAAATACTTCTAAGAAGAAAAAGAAAATCCCCAGCAGAAGAGGCAAATAACGACTCTCCTTTAAATCCACGATAGATATTTTTCAATACTGAGGTTACTGCCTTTCTTCATGATCATCGTGCTATTAGTAATCTCTGAGCCTTTCAGGGACATGGAGGCGCCTAGTTGGCTGCCTATCCAAGACGCCGGCCTCTAAGCCCTCAGGGCATATCACATATATATCAATATGCCTACAAATACTCTACCGCTTGTTCTCCGATGATCATTGATTATCACTAATATTCATTTGTTTTGGATTGCTTTGCTTCTTGATCCACAGGGTTTTTAGCCCTGTGGCATCGGGGAACTTCCACCTCCCCCAAAGAGATCTTGGGATCTCTATGGGCTCGCTGGTGGCTGTTGAGCCCAGCGGCACCGGGCTCCCATCTATGCTTGGAACCCCGAAGCCCTTCTGGGCAATGCCCTCATGCAGTGCTTCGAAGGCTTTAAGATAAATATTTATTAATGCGACTACCTCTCTATGCCACCTCTCACCACCCTTGCTACAGACACCTATCCTATCCTCCCCATACTCTATTACAGCCTTGTGTATCGGGCATATCTTAGATGTATTCCTGGGATCAACCATGAGCACCGGTATACCATATTCCCTTGCCTTATCTATTATCGCGTTCAGCTCTCCCTTCAAAGCACTCTGATATATCCTATGCCTTAATTGCTTGTTCCTATACCTAGCGATCATAACCCTTATATCTTCCCCTGAGATTCTCTCAATAACTATTACTCCTCTCATCCTCATGGCTTCCCTTACTATAAGGCTTGCTGTCTTCCACCTATAATCCCTCTTCTTCTCGCTCTCCTTAAGCTTTTCCATAGCCTTTCTAGTCTCTCTGCTATAGGATCCATTTCTCCTCTGGATGCTCTCCTTCCTATAGCTATAGCCCAGTGTCGTCTTAGCAAGATCTGTTTCGAGGATTGCTGCGAATGCCTCGTAGAGAGTTGCTACAGAGTTCTCATTAACATCAACAGGCTTAATAATATTCTCTGGCCTATAGATCTTGACCTCTTTCTCAAGGGATATGTGGAATATCGCCTTCCTATTCTTCCTATCAAGCTTGATCTTTGTGTGGGATTTCGGCTTAAAGCCTCTAGCCAGTAGCTTGTAGAACTCCTTAGAGGGCTCTAGATCTAGGTGCACCCAGCCCCTATGGGTATGAATGGCGATGCTTGTGAAGAAAATGCTCTCAAAACCATTTATATTGATCTTAGTTGGGTTTATTGGTTTCCATATGTGGTTATCAACTAGCCATAGGACAACACTATTGATCCTAGGCCTAGTATTCCTTCTATCATCTCAAGTTCTACCTGGTGCCGAGCGATCTCCCAAGATCTCCTCCAGAGATGTCTCCTGAGCCTCCTGCCCCTAAGATCCTTTTTCCCTAGACCTAGATGCTTAACAAGCTCATTGAAGATCTCTTCAGCATATTGCCTAGCCTTGTTCCTCCTTAGAGAGGATACCCTTTCAACAGCATCCTGGCATACTCCGTGAACATAGTGGGATGGTATGTTGGGATACATATTCCTCAGCTCTCGGTACTTCTTATTCTTAAGCCTATAGCAATTCTCAATAATATTCCTGGATGTGTGGGGTAATACGTTTTTCAAGCATCTTGCTATATATGTTAAGGATCTCTTCCAATGCCCTGAATTCTCTCCTAGATAGCTGCTTTGAGGGTATAACAGCAGTCCTACTAACAAAGATCCTATCTCCTGGCTTTGCAACCCACATCCACTTCTCATCGCTCTTTTTCTTTCCCTTAGCCATTATCCATGGACCTCTCTTTGTTCCTAAACCTCCACTCCAACCATTAATTAATAATGAAAGAATATAAAAAGATTTCTACTATCATGAAAAAGGCTACAGCCCAAGGGACAAGGCTTCTCCTCTCGCTAATCCCGTTCTAAGGGCTAAGGCTAACTTCTTATTGAAAGCTCAGCCCTCTAGGATAGAAGGTATTTGAAAGAATGTTAAGCAAATGCTGGTAAGTATCTTCTTATAGACTGCTCTTAGTTAGGTGCTAGTGAGCTTAGCAGGCATGTGCCCGCATCTCCTAATGCTGAAGCATACCTAGGCAATGATGAAACATCTGTAAGGGGCTGGGGAATTATTAGAACTTAGAAGATGCAGATACCCACCACTAAATATGGGAACCACCAGCTTATTATTAGGCGTTTAGAATAATAATCTCCATACTCATTTCTCTACGAGGAGTTATGGATAAAACTACCTTTGGGAGAAAAGGCGTCTCTGCAGATCATCCCCTGGCTGTCGAGGTAGGTTTCGAGGTTCTTAGAAATGGTGGAAACGCCTTTGATGCTGCAATAGCTGTCAGCTCTGTATTAGCAGTTGTGCATCCTTTTTCAGGCGGGATAGGAGGAGACGGGTTCCTTCTGGCGTTGAGAGATGATGAGGTGATAGTATATAATGGATCTGGTAGATCTCCGTCAGGATTCGATCCTGATGAGTATATAAGTAGAAAGCCTGTTAGAGGTCCTCTCACAGTAACGGTTCCTGGTTTGGTTGAGATGTGGGGATATATCTATGAGCATTACTGTAGCAAAGATCTTAAAGATCTTTTGAGACCAGCTATATCTCTGGCTGAAAACGGCTACTATGCGGATAGGATGCTCGCCAACGCCGTTATGAGATATCGAGAAGAGCTATCTAATTACGAGAGGTGGAGGAAACTATATGGGGATGTTGGTATTGGTAGCTATATAAGGAATCGTGATCTCGCCAATTCTCTTAGAAGGATATCTAGCAGGGGTTGGGATGAGCTCTACTATGGTGGATTGGCTGAGGAGCTTGTTGAAGAGCTTGAGGATCAGGGGGTGGGAATATCGCTCGAGGATCTCATGGATCATGAGGGCGAGGAAGTTAGGGCTTTAAAGCTAGATCTAGGATCCAGGGTTCTATATGAACTCCCACCTAATTCCCAGGGGGTTTTAACTCTCCAGATGATATCGGCTATATATGAACTTGGGCTGGATAAATATGGCTTCGCAGATCCCAATAGGATCAGGATGTGGAGAGATCCTGTAGCCACGATCTACGGTTTTAGAAATAAGCATCTAGGAGATCCAGATTATATGGAGATAGATATATCAAGCTATATTACATATAGATCAATAACTACTCCTATCACACCTAAGCATGGAATAGGAGAGGGAGACACAACATTCTTCGTAGTTGATGATGGAGAGAACCTTGTAGGGTTTATCCAGAGTCTCTATTACCCGTTCGGATCAGGGCTTGTTGCTAAAGGAGCTGTTATACAGAATAGGGGGCGGGGCTTTGCACATGATAAGTCGCTCCCCAACTCGCCTCTCCCGAGGAAGAGACCGCTCCATACCTTATCGATCCTTATGGTAGATAGTCATAGCGATAACTCAATATATATGATCGGCTGTGCAGGCGGCGATTACAGGCCCCAGATCCATACGAGGATATATGAGAATATATTTATATATGGAATGGGCCTAGGCGAGTCCCTTGACGCACCCAGATTCATCTACACGGATCTCTCAAAAGCATCTAGAGTGATTATCGAAAATAGGCTGGGCGAGATAAGCCTGGGGAATGATATAGAGGTTGTTAAAGCGCCTCCATACGGCTCTACAGGTATTGTTAATGCTGCTAGGAGAAATAGATCTAAAGGCTATACAGAATTCGCCCCAGACCCTAGAGGGGCCTCCACATCAATAGCGGTGTAAAATATGAGAATAAGGGCAGATCTTCAAATACATAGTATATGTAGCGACGGCTCCATGGACGGCCATGAAATAGTGAGGATATCCTTGATAAGAGGCCTTAGAGCGATAGCTGTGACCGATCACAACACTTTCTCGGGCTATAGGATAGCTCTAGAAGCGGTTGAGAAAATAGGAGCTAGCCTAGTAATAGTTCCAGGCATTGAGTTGAAAACAAGCTCCGGGGATTTAATAGTGCTCTGCGAGAAGCCCTCAGCAAGGATAGAAAGGGCTGTAGGGAGAACGCCTAGCGAGATAATAGATCTTTCTAGAGAGGAGGGATGCATCTCCTATGCTCCACACCCCTTTGATATGAGAAGACTTGGGCTTGGAAAAGCTATATATAGTCTTAAGCTAGACGCGATAGAGGTTTTTAACGCATTATCAGACCCGATGTCGAATAGAAAGGCGGAGAAGGCATGGAAAGAGCTTAAAATAAGTGGTCTCTCGAACAGCGATGCCCATGTAAGCGGTTTCGTAGGCGTTTCACACAATATACTCGAGATAAGCGATCTAAGGGTCGAGGATGTTTTGGAAGGGGTTAGAAGAGGGCCTCAGGAGCTTGTAAAGGCGAGACCCTCATTTATAGATTATATAATTCATGCCACGAGATCTGTTACCAAGAAGAATAGATCTGAATGCGCAGGCAGCATGTAGAACCACCATCTGTCGAGAAAAGGCTATTAGTGAATCCTAAAAGTCTTTCCACATTGAAAGAAGTCTCTATGAAGAGAGGGATAGAAAGAATAGTACAGAGGATCTGACCTCCTCCCCGCCCTAAAGGGCGAGGGTTCCCTTTGGGCGATTCATTGTTCCCCCCATCTGTTCGGGTTTACATCTGTCATTTGGGGGGCAGTTGGGGGTGGTCAGAGATCCCCCAGGAATTACTTTGATCTTTAGCTTTTTCAAAGCCCTCTTCCTTATGTTGAGTTTTCCAACAACATCTCTATCTGCTTCGAAGCCGCATCTTGGGCATCTAAGCCTTCTATATCCATTTTCAATCATCTCTGCATCGCATTTTGGGCATTCTGAGGATGTCCCCCTAGGATCTACTATTGCTAGTGGTGTTCCGCGCTTCATAGCCTGCCAGTCTATCCACTCCCCAAGCCTTGAATACCCCATTATGATCAGTTTTGTCCTGTGATCCTTGCTCTTGATCCTCCTCAGGGAGTTTATTAGCCCCGTGAGATCCTCTCTAGCGACTGCGTATTGAAGTCTTAAAGCTAGCCCCAAGATCTCCAAGGCTGATTTCCTAGCCCAGTCCTCCAATATGTTCCTAGCCTTCCTATGATAAGATCTAACCCTGTTCAGGATCCCCCTTCTCCTCCTCCATGCAGGATATCTAGTTGATGAGTATCTCTTCTGGAGGTTCTCCGCAAGGAGTTTCCATCTATGGGCTTTATCAATCTTGGTGTCTCTCTCCCCATTGATCACGTGATCTCCATACACAATCTTCCTCTCATTAATATCTACGGCTATAATATCCCTAGGCTGGTAAGGCTCTGGCCTATCTTCCTTGATATCCAAAGCATCATCTTACCCTCTCTATAGACTAGCCTAGCCTCTCCATTCTCATAGTCATCGTATCTCCTATCCCAGCCAATGATCCTCAGCCTAACCCCGCCTATGATCTCCACATATCCTTCTTTAACCCTGTATCCCGAGCCTTGATGCAGAAGTATGCTCAGCTTCCTAACCCTAGGCCTCCTACCCCCCTAGGATTATTCCTCCAGGCATTAGCATTAGCAAGAGCATCCCTATAGCAGTCAACAGCAACCCTGGATGGGAGGCCGAACCCCCTCAGCTCTCCGTATAGAGCACTGTGAACCCTCCCAATGCTCCTCAGGTTTAGGCTCAGGATCCTGTTTATAGCGTAGTTAAGAGCAACATTGTATCTCTTGAGGAGCTCTATGGCCCAGGCTCGGGACTAACCATCACCCCGATCGAGATGGTTAGCAAACCCTCACTGCCAGAGGCCATAGAGCCCCTTCAAAAATAAATACCTGGAAGCTAATAAAAACATCCCCGCCCTGAAGGGGCGAGGCTTTCAGTTGTAAAGATCTACTCTTGATGCCTTTTCAGTTTCTTAATACCGATGTTTTGGATTGCAAAGATACCGCCGCTAATAGCAGCTCCCACGATCATCATGTTAGAGTCATTAATAAACCTGCCTATCGTGGATATAGCAGACGGTATAGCTGCGGAAACAACCCTGATAAAAGGGTTCGAATACATATGCATCATAAAACCCCTGCCCTTTCCTATGAGCTTATTCCAGAACTCTCTCGATATAGATCGCCTCATCCCCGGATCATGGGCTTTCTCATCATTTCCTATTCCATTTAAGCATCTATATGAGGCTTTCTTATGCATAGACATGCTAGCTCTAATCCCAAGCGATTTAATAAGTTCTTCGATCTCTTCAACATAAGCTGGTCTATCTATCTCAATAATAAGAGGATCCTCACACAAGATCTTAGCACCAACAAATCTACCTATCATAGCTCTCGCCGCATAGATCTTTTCAGCTAGACTCCCCTCAACAACAACCCTGAGCGACTCCCTATTAAACGAGCTATAGAAATGTGACAAGACCTTGACCCAATAAATATCTACCCACGCAAACAGAAAACACAGAGCCCCCAATATCTAGGCTAAGACACTGCGAAAGATGTAATACATATGTACTATCTTGCGTGAATTACCTCACAGCTATAAATCGGAGAAGGGCCTAGTATCGAAAAATGTAAGCCCTATGATATGGTTAGGCCAATTACAAGAGGTTTTGGGCAAGTTTATGTCTATTGGGGAAAAATTTATATCTATTTAGGATGTATTTGCTCATGGTTGTTAGATTGAATAGGGCCATAGATCTAGGGATATATGCCTTATCCATAGCCCTGGTTATGGCTGTGACGCTGGCTTCGATGCTTTCTCCCTCTGCTTCAATAGAGATCTGGTATGGGATCACTAATCTAGGGGATGAGATTATATACTTGGCATTTTCAATTATAATCTATTACTTGTCCTCTCCGTGGCAAGGTTTTGTAACAGCTATAGCGGTTCTTATTGCAGGTGCTCTAGTGATAGACCTGAAGGAGCTCTTCATGCTGCCGAGGCCACCGAATCCTATATTCCCTGAGGAAGGCTATGGATTCCCTAGTGGACATGCCCAGGTCAGCTCTGCATTCTGGGTCTCTCTCACGATCCTAGCCAAGAGGAGATCGATAGCTGTTCTAGGCATTATAATAATTATTTTAATATCTCTCTCAAGGCTAGCTCTAAATGCCCATTATCCTAGAGATGTTATTGGGGGAGCATTGATAGGCTCGGCTATAGGCGTTCTAGCCTCTCTAGTACCAAGGCTATCTAGCCAAGGAAGTCCCTATATATATCTAATTTCACCCCTAGTATGCATATTTTCTATAACAAGCTATTTTTATATATCTAGGGACGCAACGCTATTAAAAATAGCCGGTATATCCCTAGGGCTATCGATACATACACCTATATATATGAGTCGAGCACCGCATCTAAGCTGGCGAGGGATGGATAGATTGGTTTTAATATCTATAGTAGGGATAACATCGATATTAATTCTATATCTTACTAAAAACGCCCCACCATATCTAATATTTATGGGGTATATTATCATAGGTATTATAATACCGATGGCAGGCTACATGGTGAGTATAGCTAGAGGAAAACGTGGAGATCAGCTTGCACGGTTAATATGTTAGAGATGCTCTATATATAGTACTATTTACCAAAAACTCCATCTCTATATATAGTGCTCTATTAGTGATCATCTTTATGATTGAGTCTCTAAAAGGGTTAAGCCTGATAGAGATCCGCCTCCTTATCATGATGCCAGGGGGCTGCGCTATACCATAGGATATATATATTGAATTATAACCCAGTATCTCCAAATCCCTATAGAGGGTTTCGATGTCTATAGGATCAAGATCCTCTGAGAATATGAGCCTATAGCTCCCCCCTTGATCTACAGAAACCCATCCCCAAGGCTTCTCCCCCCTTTCTAGGCATATGATATTAATATCTCCATATGCTACTTTTCTAGAGCATATTCTATATCCCTCCCTCCTCATGTTGACATATATAGCGACATCGTCGTATGACGAAGGGATCACCAACAGTTCTCTAGATAGTCTAATCTCCTCCAAGATATCGCCATATAGCAGGTAGGTCCTCGATATGGGTGCTATAAGCACCATATATCGATAATCTCTATATTCACCCCCCTCATAGACCTTTTTAAGAGCCTCTTCACCCCTGATCATTATAATAGACCTTTCCTCGCTATGCATCTCGACCCCCTAGATACATGCACCCCTAACCAGCTTAGCTAAGGCTGCCTGGATCTCAGATCTAGTAGAGAGCCTTCCTGCGTTGTTAATTACATATCTATACTGTGTGCAGAAATCATCAACACTTTTCGAAGGACCGCTAGCTATGAGACTAACCCTTGTGCTCATTATCATTGATTCCACAAACATGTTCTCCGATCTACATATCCTAGCAACCAGGCTGGGATTGCTGGGCTCTACCCTCAGGTAAGAAACCACATCTACTAGGTACTCGCTATAGCCTTCACCGAACTTGAGAAGATTTATATGTACCTCTGCAATAACGCCACAGCTTTGCCAATGGGCTTTATCGCTGCTACTAATGATATGCTCCGAAAGAGCTCTATATATTATAAAGGGGTCTCTGCATATATATAGCTCACCGTTATCAATATTATCAATGATTCTTTTCATGAGACTATCCTCATAGACCCTAACAACGAGATACGGGCCTTCTCTCCTGAGCCCTAGGGGTGAGCAGTAGCTATACCCACTAGCCCCTAGTTCGATGCATAATATAGATTCTATAACAACACAGCCTTGCCAGAAATCATCGCTGTAGAGAGGCAGAGCTATCCCCCAAATATCTGTATATTTATCACCGCTATCTACTCTACTCTTAGGGCATGTATTGGAGGGTCAGTATATAGAGATGTATTCGAGACAGATCCTAGTGAGTGGGATAGGAGTAAAGGGACAGGCCATCCTAAGAAATTCTAGAGTAGCTATCATAGGTGCGGGAGCAACCGGTTCTACCATTGCGGAAATGCTTGCGAGAGCGGGTGTAGGTTTCTTGAGGATTGTTGATAGAGATATAGTGGATCTATCCAATATCCCTAGATGCCATCTTCTAGAATATAGCGACTATTTAGAGAGAAGGCCTAAATCGTTAGCTGTAGCTGATAAGCTATCCAGGATATCACCCCACATAGCTGTTGAGCCATTGATCCTTAATATAGATAGTAGCAACATCTCCGAGATTATAAGGGACGTGGACCTTGTAATCGATGCTCTAGATAATCTAGAGACAAAGCTCCTCCTAAACGAAGCCTCGATTATGCATGGAAAGCCATATATCTATGTGGGGGTTGAGGGGGTATATGGTATGGTTCTTCCGGTAATACCGGGTGAAACAGCATGTTTGAGATGTGTAGTTAGGGACTATATTAACATGAATAGAGGTTGTGACGTTATTGGTACGCACATCGTAGCTGTTACCATGATCTCGGCAATTGCGTCATCAATAGCTATTAAAATACTGCTTAGGAAAAGCATAGATAGCACCCTATACTATATAGACGCATCAACACTCGAAATAACCGCTCTGAAAGTTAAGAGGGATCCTAGGTGCCCCGTATGCTCGCTTAAGAGGTTTGAGCTAATGGATAGGAAGCTAGAGGAGAGGGAGATCTCTGAGGTATGCGGAACCCCCGGAGTATATGTCGTGTCTCCTACGCTATTAAAAAACTTGGATCTAAGTGATTGGGATGTCAAAAAGGGTAGAGACTATACTATCTATAGAAAGGGGTCTATAGAGATCATAGAGTTCGAGAGACACGTATTGATTCTAGCTAGGAATGCTAGAAACGCTGATGAAGTCCTAAAACTAATTAGACGTAAATAACTAATAACCGGTATTAGAGAGCGTCTATATAGAGTTTCTAATCAACTGTGTAGTAGATCCTCTTCTTATTCCTCCCCCTGTTTTCCACTTTTAGGAGCCTTATCTCCCCAATCTCTCTGGTATTCCTAACGTGTGGTCCTCCATCAGCCTGTATATCTACCCCTGGTATCTCCACTATCCTGAGGACCCTGTAGCTGGGGGGCATCTTCTCAGCTAGCTTAGTTATCCCTGGTATTCTAAGCGCCTCCTCCCTAGGCATATAGTATATTTTAAGCTCAAGCCCGGATCTAACAACTTCATTAGCCTTTCTAATTACATCATCAAATATCTGTCTATCGAATCTCTCAATTGAGAAGTCATCTCTAGCATATTCGGGCTCCACCTGCCCCCCTGTTATGAGGGCGCCATGGTCTCTATACATTATAGCCGATATTATGTGGGCAGCTGTGTGTAGCCTCATAAGCCTATACCTCCTCTCCCAGTCTATAGCCCCAAAAACCTCCTGACCAGGTGAGAGACCCTCATAGCTTTCTAGAACATGATATACCTCATCAGACTCCCTATCATGAATAGCCCTTAAAACTCTGTACCTCCTTCCACCAGCCTCTAGATACCCTGTATCTGTTGCAACACCGCCACTCTCGGGATGGAAAGCTGTTTGATCTAGGATCACGCCTTTATCAGTTATAGATATAATTCTAGATTTAAACTCCTTGACATATGAATCATCCCTATATATGTGGCGAGTGGGCATACAACTCCCTGTAGATTTAGGTAGATATTCCTTAATAAAGCTATAATCCCCTTTATCTCTTCATGATCACCAGCTATAAAGAATCTACGATAAGAAGTATAGAAGTTTAGGTAAATCCTAGAGCTTGACAAGATCATTGTGAAAGAAGATAATAACTATGATTACAGTTGAAAAGCATTTCCCTGTTAACGGTATTTAATAGTGTTTCCAAATACTTGTATTTCTATTAGCGGGCTGCACCCCAGTGTGGGTTCATCGGTTTCACCCACACTACATGGGTGCCCGTCGAGCCAAACGCCACGGGCCTCCCACCTGAGGAGAGGTACTTTAACTCGATGTTTATAGCCCCCACAACATCTCTCTCAAAAACCCTGCCATCAACATATGCTATCCTCAACACTATCTTCATAACCTTGTATCTACCGTTATTCCCCCTCACCGCAGTGCGGATCACCAGGTGGCCGTATCCATCGATCCTCTTCTTCGTAAACGGGCCTACGCCTGAGGATCCCCTCTCAGATACCCTTACAACGTGTATGGGCCTATCCTCGAGAAGCTTTATCAGCTTAGCTACGCTCCACCGATGAATCCTGTGCCTAAGCCTCCTACCCTTAACCCTCTCCATCCTCTCCTTATCATCACCATCGATATCACCTATAACTATAGCTTTGTTCTCCCTAGCAAGCTCCTCTATGATGCTAGCAACCTTATAGAGTATATCCTGCTTTCTATCTCCTTCTCTAAGCTTCATCAATTTCCTCTTAACACCCCTCTCCACAATAGATCTTCTCCTAGAGATCCTCTCCCTCCTAACTGAATAAGCTATAACAATCCTTCCAAGCCCGGTCTCAACCCCGATAGCCTCAACTAACATGCCACCCCTGAATACTGCTATCGTAACATTATTCTCATTAACATCGAGAGAAACAACATTACGAGGATCGTAGGTGATCTCGAAGGATCTTGAGAATGCTAGGTGAGCAATCAGCCCCCCATCACATTCAAGCTTTAGCTCACTCGATAAGTTCCAGCCGCTGTAGAGGTATCTATGCAACTGCCTGTTACCCTTATACCTCAGCTCTATCCAACCCCTATGGGTTCTAAGCATTATACTCATTATACTCATTCTCGAGCCCCAATCCTGATCATCCGAGTAGACTATCTTGACCCTCCTAACCTCTGGCTTCCCTATGTAAGCTCTACCCTTCTTCAAAAGCTCTCTAAAAGACTTAGCCCTCCTAGCAGCATCTCTATAAGAGCCTTTAATAACCCTTGTTGGCATCCAAGGATACTGATCCCTATACCTCTTGTAGAAGACTCCTATGCAACGTCTTCTGAGAAGCATTATGCTTCAGAGTGTACTTAACCATCTCACTAATCACAACCTTTAGCCAATCTGCAATCTCCCCATAGCTGATCTAGCGGGCTTGTTAGCATAGCACTCCAACACAATAGCCCTATGTAGAATCTTGAACAGATATTCCAACGCGAACCAACACCTTCCTACACTCCCTGGGCCTCCTACCATATATCTTCAATGCTAACGATGCCACTACCTCTGCGATGTCCTCTACAATTTATAGATATTAAATATTTATAGATATTTAAATCTATCGTCAAGTTGGCTATTACCTGTTTCTCGGGATCGGAGAGGGTTTTCCTAAGCTTCTAGGCCTATCTAGATATACCTGGAGTTTCTAGATATGGATTGATAATCCATATATACCTTCTAGCCTACTCTATAGAGGTGATTATATAGTCAAGAGGATTGTTTCGACAGAGCCTGGTTCTACCGAGATTATTGCGTATCTAGACCAAGGTGTTGAGAGGATTGTTGGAGTTAGTGATAAATGTGATTATCCAGCTGAGGTGATATCTAAGCCTAAGGTCATTAAGAGTCTTTTGAAAATTAGCGAAGATCTCTCATCAGAGGAGATAGATAGGATCTACAAGGAATATATCGCAAAGGGGAATCCTCTGTACGAGGTTGACTGGAACTTGATAGAGGAGCTAGATCCAGACCTGATAGTGGGTCAAACTATATGCAGTATATGCGCCTTTCCTCTCACATCTTCTCTGAATACCCCTAAACTCTCTATCGAGAAGCCTATCAAGAGGTATAGGAGATTCGGTACGAGAATTATAACCACATATAGTCCAAGGACTTTCATGGGTATAGCCAGGGAGGCCCATATTATCTCTAGAATCATCGGAAGGGAAAAGAAGAGCTTAGAACTCCTAGATACCTTCGAGAGGATGTTAGAAGAACTAAGAGGAACTGGAAGAGGACTTAAAACAGCTGTTATAGAGTGGCTAAGACCCATATATGCTGCGGGTCTATGGATAAGCGATTTGGTTGAGGCATCCGGCTCAAAGCACATTATAGAGGCTGGGATCGAGGGTAGGAGGATCGAGTGGGAAGAAATAAGGACTTTTAATCCCGATGTATTGATAATATCTCCATGCGGCTTCACCATATGGAGAACCCTCAGGGAAATAGATCTTCTGAAGAGCATGTCCGGGTGGAGAGATATTAGAGCAGCTAAGCTTGGGAATATATATGTGGTTGACTCAGCATACACGTCTAGACCAGGTCCTAGGGTGGCTAGATTTGCTAGATTCCTCATAGATATATACACAGGCAGTGAACCGGGTAAGGAGGTTGCTATAAAGCTCAGTTAAGGAGCTAGATAAGGAATAAAAAATTTTTTTATATAGCTATGAAAACGGTTTAATACCGCTAGGAGTTACACAGATCGCTGGTGATAGGCCTCTGCTAAGTATCTCTGCTATCGGTAGTGTGTAGGCTATTATAACCAGAATCACTGCTATTATAACCCATAGCAAGAACCTGTCCAGCAGTGTAGCTCTATCATTAGATCCGTTAGATCCTAGAAGGGGCGCTCCATCTAGCTTCGAAGCTGGTCTACCCAGTATAGGTGTCAGCAATATGTTTGACATGAAGAGCACACCGGAGATCCAGAAGATCAGGCCGCCAATCATACCTATCTGGAGGAGAGGCCCCCATATATATGGTGATAGGCCGCCATAGCTATGGTCATATACCCTCCTCGGGGCACCCTCTATACCAGCTACGTGGTAGGCTACAGAGAATATCACTAGCCCTACGAACCAGAGATATGGCTGGGCCCTAGCGACCGAGATACTGGCTATGCTCCTCCCAAGAAGCATAGGAGCAATTAGATATGAGACGCCAATGAAGGTTAGTGTAACCGCGCCACCCACAGTTGTGTGGAAGTGACCTACTATCCATGTCGTGTTGTGGACTACATTATTAAGGTTCAGACTAGCGTTAACGATACCTCCGACACCTCCGAGGCCCAGCAATATGAATGCCAATGTCATGCTGGAGAAAGCTGGGTCTTTCCAAGGCAGCTTAGAGACCCATCCAACAGGGCCATCACCTCCCCTAGAAGCCCCAGCACGTGCTAGTGTCATGATCACGTTGAACGCTGTTAGAAAGCTTCCAAGGCTTACTGCAAATGTAAGAGCTGTATGTAGATATTTAAATGAGACGCTGAGACCCGGATCTGCGAACTGGTGATGAAGACCCACAGGTGTAGATGTTAGAATAAAGATAACCAGGGCTAGCTTTGCACCCTTCACTGAGTATAGCTCTGTATTTAGTATCCTCGGTATTAGTGCATACCAAGCAGTGATTGCTGGCACAAGCCAGAAGTAGACTAGGGGATGTCCGAAGTACCAGAATAGTGTTCTATCAAGTAGCACGTCAACCCTTTTGCCGAATAGGGACATGGGTATCAGATCATATAGAACCTCTATCGCTAGGCCTGGAGTAGCCTCTAGCCATATTATTAAAGTTGCTAGGACCCCGAAAGTGCCTAGGGGTATGGCGACGCCCCTGTTCTCTCTCCTCCACCTAATAAACGTATCGAATACTGCTGCGGCGAATACCCAGGATCCTATTAACACTAATGCTAACCCTATATAGAATGCTGGGTGCGCGGTTAGAGGAGGGTAGAAGGTGTATAGTACCGCTCCCATAGAGGGGTCTCCTACTAGGTATCCTGCAACAATCGGGTATGCAGCGACTGCTGTACCCAGTATAGCTAGTACTGCTGATACCGCTAGGAGGGATCTTCTGAAGGGCTTCCCAAGCTCTGATGATACCACGAACACTGCTAATCCAAGTATGAAGAAGGCCGTCCATAGGATCGCTAATAACACCCCGTGCCCCGTAAGCACAGTGTAGTACTGGCTCTCATCTACAAGCCTAGGTGCTCCTGGCGTTCTACTCACTAGTTGTAGAAGTCCGAAAAGCCCTCCGAGGGCAAGTACTATATATGAGAAGATTATCGATACCCTTATAAAGGTTCTCTCGCTAATCAAGTTCTCACCTCTTTATAACTATCTCCATATACATCGATGAGTGCCCGATGCCACAGTACTCATTACAGATCACGAGAAGTGTTCCATTAACACTTTGCGGAGGCCTCCAAATAACTTTCGCTATATATCCTGGAAATACCATCACGTTAACATTGGTACCAACTATCTGGAAACCATGTATAACATCAACGCTATAGATCCTCAGAATAACCTCCTTCGGATTGCTCAGCTCAACTCTCGCCGGTCTAAAGCCCCATTGGAAAGCCTGTATATCTACCTGATATCTACCATCACCCAGATCCTTGACCCCAGGCTGGAAAAGCCCCACCGCCTTCTCAAGAGGGAGTACAGTGACTTCTGAGGCTACTGAATACCCTGTCCTCAGTGCGTATGCTATAGATCCTAGGAATACAGCTAGAACTATGACTGTGGAGATTATCCATACAACCTCTCTCTTGCCCCGAGGATCCATGGTTCTCACCCCACAGGTCCTCTGATCATGAAGATCACGTATACTGTGAACCACACAGCAATAACTATCCCTAGAAACGTGTATAGTAGTATTAGAGCGCCTCTATATACTCTCTCCTCAGCCCTTTCTCTCTTACTCACCTATATCTCCCGTGGAGAGACTAAAGCATATTAATTAATAAGGTCCTAGGCTAACAGTAATTAGCGCCTAGATATAAATGGCAACTATGCTACTTTATATTACTTATTATTAATAGCTCTAAAGATTTAGAGGAGATGATGCCTGATAAGCTTTTTAATAGCCTTTTTAATGATTGTATATGCTGTGGGCTTAGCAATACCGAGATCTCTGCTCAGATCCCCTAGATCCGCCCTTCTAGGTGTATCAAAGAATCCTTTCACAAGCCCCATAATGAGTGCCTCCTCCTGCCTCCGAGTTAAGAAGTCGCCCTCCTTCACCTTCCTCCACCTCGCATACACCAACTTTATACCGCTTGATTTCATATTCGAGAGTATCTTGGCTATCTCATTACGATCCTCACATGCAATCCTCATCTTGATATAGCCTGCGTCAATCTTTGTGTATAGTATATGGGCATCTCTTAAACCAGCTAATCTACATGGACAGGCTCTAGATCTTATAAAGACTAGCATGGTCCCGTCTCTAAGCCTATATGTAACACCGAGAGATGCTCCACTACTCCTGAGCTTAAGAGGATCTATAGATCCTCCTACCCTGATCAAAACCCTAGAGCCGTTCTCCCCCCAAGGTCTACAACTGAGAATCCTAACATCCCCATCTACGGAGGACCTCCATGGACAGGGTATCTTGAAAATAACTTCCAGAATATACAATCTCTCATGCCCAGACACACAATAATTCGGATGGAAATAAGTGCTGCTATAATATGCTATATAGCTATATATCATTGCATATATATTTATAACTAATCCGCCTCTTAGGACAAGGGTATCTATATATTTCTATATATTATTATATTATATTTATATTATTGTTGCATGTACTGCTAAAGAATATAAAGTAGACATGGATGAGTCTCTAGATATTGTTTAGAGATCTAGAGATCATGGAGGCTGATGCCCCAGCCTGTCCATATCGGAGCGCCTCGATGTCCTTAAGAGGTTAGCCTCAGGGTATAGCCCCTACCAGAAGGATAAAGTCCAGGACCTCAGCGTATGAAAAAATTATCTATAATAAGATATTATAAGGTGTTATGGGCATGAAAGCTAATATACCACTAATATTACTATATGTTAAGGAGTTGGAAAGAGATTATGAGGTGAATATTATGAGCTACAAGATCTCTGAGGAGGAAATAAGAAAAGCCTTAGATCTTGAGGCCAAGGCTAAGAAAGATCCTAAAAAGAGATGGGTTGAAAGGATGATTAAAAGTGCCAAGCAGTATCACAAGATCTGCCCATATTACGATAAGAAGACCGTAGCCTGCTTTCTAAGGCTTGGGGAGAAGTGTGATAGGGATGGGAGGTTCGAGGCATGCCCTGTTTTCATAGAGTTTCTTGAGAGAAAATACGACGAGATCACGAAGTCCGGTAAGCCTCTCCCCGTTGACTTTCTAGACCCACTCATAACATATGGTTAATATTATAGTGATTAGAGAGTAATTAAAGAGTAGGGAGGCTATTGGAAAAATTACTCGAGGTGTTGGAAGCCCTTAAGAACATGCCTAGGACAGGTTGGGTTCAAAGAGGCGTGCCACCGGCTTTAGCAGAAGTGGTTGCTTCACATATATACGAGGCCTCTATTATATGCTTAGAGATAGGATATAGATTGGCTGGTCTCAGTGTAATAGGCTATGAAGATGTAATGAGATCTGTAGCTATGGTGCTTGTGCACGATATTGGTGAGGGGGTTATCGGGGACCTCAATAGATATATATCAAAAGAGCTTGGAAAGATCAAGGAGGAGATCGAGGAAAGGGCTGTGAGAGCCATAGGATCTGAGACCATCTATAATCTATACAAGGAGTATAGGAATGGGGATTCCAAGGCCTCTAGGCTGGCCCATATATGTGATAGACTCTCAACTTACATACAGGCTAAGAGATACCTGGCCCTAGGGTATAAGGTAGATGAAATAGCTAAGAGCTCTATCGATGAGGCAAGGAACCTCTTAAAGGACGTATGTAGAGGCGACATCGAATGCCTAAGGATAGCCATGCTAGATTAAATAATAAATGCGGATTAGATAACTAGATCAAGATCTATATAAAGAAGCTAATAGAAGCTATGTAGAGTAGCTAGATCCTCTGTCATAGCACCCAACAAAAACTATGCTCTGAGACCTTATCTAGTCCCGAGGATATTCAGCTTAGGGGACCTAGAGTTGTTATCTGAAAAGCCAACGGTATCTGGTAAGCAGTATCATTTATTAATTGGCGAAGGAGACGTTGCCAGGTATGTACTTCTCCCCGGTGATCCAGAGAGGGTGCCTAGAATAGCTAGGACGTGGGATAAATACTGGCATGTTGCGACTCACAGAGAGTATGTGACGTACACAGGTGAATATAAGGGTACCAGGATCTCGTCCACCTCAACCGGGATCGGGGGTCCCTCAACGGCTATAGCTATAGAGGAACTGCTTAGGGTCGGGGCAGACACGTTTATAAGGGTTGGGACTACTGGATCTCTTAAAAGGGATGTGGGGATAGGGGATCTTGTGATCTCTGCTGCAGCGGTAAGGCTCGACGGCGCGAGTAGGGCATATATATTCCCAGAGTATCCTGCGGTCGCTAGCTATGAGGTGGTTCTAGCTCTAATAGAGGCTGCAGAGACCCTTGGAGCTAGATATGTTGTTGGAATAACAGCTAGCACGGATAGCTTCTATGTTGGTCAGGGGAGACCTGGCTATAGGGATTATATGCCTCCTTGGTCTAGGGACCTTGTGAAGATTCTGAGAGATGCCAATGTGATTAATTTTGAGATGGAGGCTGCGACAATATTTACATTGAGCAATATATATGGGGCCAGGGCTGGCGCCATCTGCTCGGTTATAGCTAATAGAGAGACGGGCGAGTTCGTGCCAGATGCTGGTGTGGATCTCATGATAAGGGTTGCAAATGAGGCTGTGAGGATCTTGGGTGAGTGGGATCAGATGAAAGAGAGGAGCGGTAAGAGATACTTCTACCCATCCATAGTGAGGAGATAGGAATGAGGATCCTCATAGAGGATGTCTCCATACTCACTATGTCTACAAAGCATGAGAACCTAATAAGTAGGGGATATATATACATAGATAGCGGCTTGATCAGGGGGGTTGGTAGGGGAGACCCGCCAGAGGATCTCGACAACCCGGACATAGTGATAGGGGGTAGGGGTAAGCTTGCCATTCCAGGCCTTATAGTCCTTTTCTCGAGACTTGCTGGCTATCCATTCAGAATCATCCTAGATAGGGAATCTACTAAGGTTAAGGAGATGATTAATAGTATGAGCAACAGCGATCTACAACTTATATCTACACTCTCTCTCGCAGCCATGGCTATGAGAGGTATAACAACTGTTTTATCGGTAGATAGGCGGGTAGAGCCTGTTGTAAAGGCTGCAGAAACTACTGGGCTAAGGATCATAGCTGCTCCATGCCTAAATGATGCCTCTGACGCGGAAGAATGGTCTAGAGAGATCATCACGTCTGCTAGGAGGTGGCATAAACGCGATAATTCATCTATACTAATCACGGGCTCTATATGCTCTAGAACCGCTGTGAAAGGTGATGAGCCCAGCATTGTTCCAAGTGACATGCCTCTAATAGTCTATGGAGATGCGTGTCACAGACTAAGGGGTGAGAAAGTTCTAAATGTGGATCCTCCTTCGGAGTGTGGTGTTAAACCGGATCTATCGATCTATACTGAGGAACATATGAATCTATGGCGCCCTGGCTCAGGCTACGGAATCGCTGGCGATCTCTCGTGGTCGCTTAGTAAGCACTTCGCCATAGCCAAAGCAAGAGGATTTAACCCTCTAGATATACTTGGGAGCGCAACTATATGGTCCTCTAATAAAATAGGTCTCTATATAGGATCCATAGAGCCTGGCAGGCTCAGCGACATCGTGATTTTAGATATATCCCAACCTCCTTGGTGGATCCCTATAGATCTTCTAAACGAGGAGGGTGCTGCGGACATAGTAGTAACAGGGATCCCGAAGATCGAAACTGTCATAGTAGGCAATGAGATCGTTATCGATGGCGGGGAACTTCTCACAGTTGGCAGGGAGATATTCTCTAGAGCATATAGTAGAGTTGCTGAGCTGATGGGGAGGCGATAGATGCTTAATAGGGTAAAGAATATATTAATAAGGCCTATAAGGCCCCTTGCATCGACTATGGCTAAAGGAAATGTGGATCCAAATATATTAACAGTCTCGGGTCTGGTGGCCGCGATCTTAACGCCTCTAGCAGCTTATATCCAGGGTATATTTGGAGCCTTGCTAGCCATAGCTATCTCATCCCTGTTGGATGCTTTGGACGGGGAGGTCGCTAGATCATTAGGCAGGGTGAGCCGAGTAGGAGCCTTTATAGATTCGCTATGTGATAGAGTATCGGATCTAGCGTATATAGGGTCGCTTATGATATTAGGGGTGTCACCAGTATTAGTATATATTGCCGCCGGCTCAAGCGTCTTGATAAGCTATATAAGGGCTAGAGCCGAGTCACTAGGGATCTATATATCGGGTATAGGTCTCATGGAAAGGGGCGAGAGGATCCTTGGCCTCCTCATAGTGCTAATCATCGGTATATTTAGTAGAGAGGCTATGGAGCTCGCGATGATCGTGTTCACAATCCTCACGTTATATACAGCTGCTGAGAGGACTTTTTATAGCTTTAAGCTTCTCTCGAGAGAATCTCCTCGATAATCTTTCTCAGTTCCTCGTCGAGCTTCTCAAGCCTGGCTGGCTTTATACCCTTCTGTTTAGCTCCTCTAAACGCCGATCTGATCCATGAATCGTACACCTTCCCACAACTACCATAGTTTCTACAGCTGTTATCAAGAAATTCCTTAGTAACCTTTAACGCCTCGTCCTCCTCTAACTTGAGCACTGTTGCCAAATATGGAGTGAGCACATATAATATGAATCTCTTCCTACCGTCTGGAAGCCCTCTAGAGACTACATGCTCGATCCACGAATATCTATCGATACTCTGCTTACCCTCTTCCCTCACTTCCTGGGTCTCTCTAATGCCTAGCCTATCTCTAGCTCTCTTGACAATATCATCTATATAGGCCTTGGCATCTTCATGTACCGGACGCGGTTTTAACATACCTTCAATCCTTATTCTCGCTAGTAGAGAGCAGATCCTAGCTAGCATATCCTTACTCTCAATATATACATAGCCGCTACTCACAGGTCTGTTAGCAAGCCTATATTCCGGATCCTGGACACCTGTTATAGTGAGGATCCTGAGATAGTCTGGGAGCGATATTTTATAGGAATAGCATCTATATCTCAGCTCATATGATGATCTATCTATGTCAATAGCAACACATAGCTCGCCCTCCTGTGTTCTTTCGACCTTGTAGCCCATCAGAGAAAGAATAGAAAGAACATCAGTTGGAGGCGATTTAAGTAGGTGTCTATACACCCTCTCTGCCTCAGCCTCCGAGAACTTCCTATAGATCCTTCTATCATTAGTCATAGATATTAGTAGAATCCCTATATAGAAGCTAAGGATTCTCTCGATATAATCACGCCTCTCCTCATGGTCGATCCTATCCTCTATATCCTCCAGAACCCTTTTAAAACCCTCCTCCAAATATCTAGAGGCCAGCAGATCTTCTATATTTCTAGGTAAACCTTCCTTTTCAAGAAAATCCTCCAGGTCCACCAGAAATGGATAAATACTCAGATCACGAAAAGCAGATCCCACCATAACCTCTCAATTCCATAATTAGATTATCAATAGATTATCTTATTTAAAGCCTCAGGAGCTCTGATCAACACTTTCCGAGGGTATCTATATGCCAAGCATATAGGTATCTCCTCATCATCAAACATAGCTAGGGATTAGATGCTTATAAGCTTAAGCCTAGATAATAAACGAATATAAAACATTCCTATTAACATACAGCCTTTCTTGACAACGGGCAAGCCTCGCCCTTTAGGGCGGGGAGGGTGTCATAGGGATAGAGTATTTCCTTGTAAGCTCAAGGTTCTTCAATGAGTCTCCTTACACCCTCAACTATCTCCTTATACTTATGACTTCTTATGCTGTAGAGTTTCTCTGCGATGTGGGGGTTATTGTTATGAGGTCTTCTACCAGCTCCTTC
>Ga0326762_1000038_pt1 | contig 69862 bp, 64 predicted proteins | sample NORPS_S_FD_207669 | JGI IMG/M metagenome (GOLD analysis project Ga0326762, IMG submission 207669) | Hot spring sediment microbial communities from Norris Geyser Basin, Yellowstone National Park, WY, United States - NOR.PS_S | ecosystem: Environmental > Aquatic > Thermal springs > Near-boiling...
ATGCCTTTGTAAGCTCATGCCCTTTTACACTTCTGCCCATTATTTTTTTTCTTAATTGTTTATTCTTGCATCTTAAAAACCATCCTGGACCAAAGATCTTTAAATTATAGTTTTTAAGTTTGGATAACAAATATTCTCTTTCTTTTCTGTAAGTGCCTATGAAGCATATATCGCAACTAAAGTGCCTGTAATCATTTATATTAAATGGTAGTTTTCTATGTATATCTGGTTCACAAGCGTAACCTAAATACTTTGCATTGATTCCTAGTTTTTTATACAACGGTATGAATTTTTCCATTGAAGTGAAAACATAGTCACTTAATAAAGAAACCTTTTTTGATCTCTCAAAATTATTACCTTCTGCTTCATCAGTCATATAATGAATAATTAAGTTGCAAAATTTTCTTATATGAGTCATGGTTTGTTCTGTTAAATATATTCCTTTAAAAATTAATGTAATATCAGGTTTTGTTTTTTCAACAATTTTACTAACTTTCCTATCATATCTTGCTAAGTATAATCTAGAAAACAAATTATAATTAGGATAAAAATAACCGTATAAATTATATAAAATGGGAATTACTTGAAAATTATAATATTTTATAAAATTATATTGATAAAACCATTCTAAATTATATTTATCATTAGCACCTAATATAATAATTTTATATGCCATAAAAAACTTTATTAAAATCTTTAATAAATTTATGATATAGTAATGATCGCATTTAATATGTCTTTAGCCATGTTTTCATAAGTGTAGTTTTTAATAATCTTATAAGCATTAGATTTAAACCGAATTAGCTTATTTTCATTAGCCAATATATCTTTTAATGCATTTTTTAAAGCTACAATATCCTTTTCCTTTACAATATATCCATTATATCCATTCAAAACTAAATCTTCAGAGCAACCTACAGCATCTGTAACTACCACAGGTCTCGAAGCCCAAAGTGCTTCATTAACTACCAACCCCCAAGGTTCAGCCCCTTCTTTATCATGGTTTATTGCTGGCAAAACAAAAACATCACATGCCAACATATATAAGGTTATTTCATTATGGCTTTTCCATCCAAAAAATTTACACTTCTCTTTTAATCCTAGTTCTTTGCTTAAATAAATAAGCTTTTTATTAAGAGGGCCATCACCTATGATCCATAGTTGAACGTTATTTATTTCTTCAATAAGCAATTTAAAAGCCTTAATTAAATATTCAACACCTTTCCTTTCAACTAATCGTCCTGCATATAAAATTACTTTATTATTTCTTGCATATTTCTCTTTCAATTCTTTAGCTTTATTTATTTTTTTTTCATCAATGTTTAGTAAAGAAGAATTTCTTATTATAGAGATTTTATGCTTTGGTAAACCTATTTTTCTAAAGTATTTATAATGCTTTCTTCCGTGCGTTATAATTTTATCAGATTTTCTGAATATGAAAATTGCATAAGGCTCTATGATCCTTCTTATAAGACTTTTCTTCCAATCCCAAATATCAGCCCATATAACAATTTTTCCAATAAATTTTTTTATAAGCATCAAGAACAAAAGTTCCAATCTAAATATTGTATCAGCCCATATTATTACATTGTATTTTCCTTTTATAATTTGAGCAAATAATATTATTGAATTTTTTAAGAAATCTAAATAACTTTTCTGGAATAATTCGATATGATAAAAGTTATATTTTTGTCTTGTTAGAGAGGTTGATCTTGTAGATAATACAGTAAGATCTATATTCTTAGCAATGTATTCAAATACAGGTGTTCTATTCCAAGTAAGGTGAGTGTGAACTATTATAACTTTTCTTAAATTCTTCATCTTCATTCAAAATTTTTTGATATAACTTTGTCCAATTTTTTGCACAATTTTCCCAAGTAAATCTTTTAACTCTTTCCAATCCTCTTCTGCTTAACTCCTTTCTTAGATTATCATCGTTTAATAATGCAATTATCGCCTTTGCAATTGCATTAGGATCCCTAGGTTTTACAAAAATTCCCGCATTTCCAAGTTCATATCTTGTAATTGGTAGGTCTGAAGATATAACTGGAGTACCACATGCCATTGCCTCTAGTGGTATTAATGGCATTCCTTCTCTTAATGCAGGAAAGACTAAAAATTTTGCGGCTCTGTAAAATTTTGGCAATAGATTATCATGAACAAATCCAGTAAATGTGATCTTATCTTTTATACCTAACCTATTGATCAAATTAAATAAGTAATCAATATTTTTCGTGGATCCTACAAATAAGAAATGTGCATCCTTTACTTCTTTAATTACAAGGGGTATGGCTCGAATCATATAATTGTATCCTTTATCTACTCTAAAGGGACCAATAGCTAAAATGTAATCACTCCCGTATTTTTCAACAATATCTTTGCAGTCTACTTTATCATTAAACACATTTAAATCAACTCCTTCTACAGGCGAGAAAATAACCTTATCATTGCTTAAATTATATATTTTGAGCAATTCATTCCATTCATATGTTCCTGGCAAATATTCCACTGAAATAATATCGGATAATTTATAAAGGAAATAATTATAAGCACGTTGATATATTGTTTGTATTAAAAGCGAAAAAGGTTGGTCAGAAAGAATTGGTTCATGAAATATATGTGTAATAATTTTATTAAACTTATTTTTAAAAATAGGAAAATGGGAAGAAGCAAATATATGAATTATGTCTTGCTTTTTTAATTCCTCAAAATATTTACGATAAGTATAAAAAGTGAATAATATTACGTTTAAATTCAGCATACCTGTACTTACAGCATGTGTTTGTAATATCTTTAAATTTTCATCATTTTGTTCCTTTTGAACTACACCGTTTATAGTAGAGCAAAACACTGAAACCTCTACCCCTTCTTTTGCAAGGGCTTTAGCAAATGCTTCAACACTTCTTTCTACCCCTATCCAATAATAATTCCTATTTATTGGATAAGCGAAAGTAACTAAACCAACTTTCATGATGTTTTATTCAATTTTTATAAATTTAAGAAAAATTTAAACATCTTATTAAAAATTAACTCTTTTGATCATAACTAGGAAGGTTGGACTAAGGAATTTTAGTTTATTAAGATATATGAATTTCACATGAAATCCTAATTTTTTATAATTTTGAAATCTCTTTCAAGCTGTGCTTTAAAAGGTTGGTAGTAATATAACCTATTTGAATTTAAAAAATGTTCCACTCTGTTTCTGTAATAAATAAAGCTTAATATTTTTATTATAGACAATTTAGAAAATTTGTTACTTATTAAATACCTTAATATTCTTAATGCGAACTTATATATGCGATGTCTAAACATGCTCATGAAAATTTGAATACTGCCAAGTATTTTGCTTCTATAACTGCATTAAACTTTGTTACCCTTAATATTTCTTTTATTACTTCTTTATCATTTTCTATAAAGTAGAATGTATTATATGAAAAACATTTATCGATCAACTTATCCTTAAAAGGAAGATATGATGCATCTGCACATATTAGATTTACTAGATAATTATGTGATTTCAATTTTGCATATCTTAATATAATAAAGGAAATATCTATTCCAAAATATTCAGCTTGATTATTTAATATAATTTTAATGAATCTTCCTTCACCTGTACCTATTTCTAGAATCTTTTCACCAGGTTTTATTTTTAGCAAATCTATAATTTTTAGAAAAACAGGATTGTATAAAGGTAAATTTTTTGCTCTCTGTACCCAGCTATTAGCATAATCTGTTTCAATAAAGAATTTACTGGAGATTTTTTTCCTTTTTAGCTTCATTAATTGTAATCTCTATACCTTTTTCAAGAGGAGTATATTTCCATTTCAGTTCTGTCATTGCTTTTAAAGGAGATATATAAGGCATGCTCGGGCCTTCCTTTTGAATTGGATTAAATACAACTTCAAATCCATATTTATCTTTGAGAATTTGAGCTATTTCTTTTATACTTACATATTCAGGTGATATAAGATTATATATTTCGTTATCTTTATTCATAGCTAATATGCATCCTTCAACAACATCTTCAACAAATGTGTATTGGTTTTTCCTTTCACCTTTACCCCATACTTCAATAGGTTGGCCAGATAAAGCAGCTTCGATAAAAGTTTTTATAACACTTGTACAGTTTCCCCAACCATAAACTGGCCCAATTCTTAAAATTACATATTTTAATTGATACTTTCTATAATAATCAAATATCAATGATTCGCAAATTAACTTACTTGCACCAAATAACTCCATATTTCTAGGTTCAAGGGGTGTTATTTCATTAACAACCATTTTAGGATCTAAACCATCGTAAACATAAAAAGAACTTGCAAAAATTATTTTTTTAACGCCATTAACTTTACAGGCTTCTAATACGTTTAAAGTACCTAATACATCTAAAATGAAGCTTTCATATGTTTTCTTTCTAGATTTTTCAACGGTAGAACCTGCTAAATGGAATAGTAAATCTATGTTTTTCAAAGCATTTTTAATTTGGTTTAAATCTGTAATGTCTGCTTTAATGAAGTTAATTTTATTATTAGGTGGGACAATATCAATGTTAACAACTTCATAATTTTTTTCAATTAATTTTTTGATCAATCTTGAACCAATGAATCCTGAGCCTCCTGTTACTCCAATTATCATTAAATATATAATTAAATAAGACTTAATAAAGAATCAATTATATATTCTGCTTCTTCGCTGGTTAATGTTGGATATATTGGTAAACAGATATGGGAACTGCATAATTTTTCAGCTTTAGGAAGATTAATTTTTAAATTTTCGAATATAGGTTGTTTATGCAGAGGTAATTCATATACAAAACCGCTTAATGATATTCCGAATAATTCCTTCATTTGTTCATATATTTTTTCTCTTTGAAGCTTTGGATCTTTTAAATAAACGACATACTTATAAAAATTACATCTTTCTTTTTCTGGAATTTTTCTTGGTTCTACTTTATTTATTTTTTGCAATTTTTCATTATAAATTTTTGCAATTTTTTCTCTTCTAGATATCGATTCCTCAATTAATTTGAGCTGAGCCAAACCAATTATAGCCTGAAATTCTGTCATTCTCCAATTGTTGCCTAGAATTGAATATATATTTTGATAAATTCCCTTTGGTTCTTTACCTTGATCTTTTAATATTCTAATCTTTTGAGCAATTTCTTCATTATTTGTTACAACCATTCCTCCTTCACCTATGCTCATAACCTTTGTTGAGAAAAAAGAAAAAGTAGCTGCATGACCAAAAGAACCAGCCATTTTTCCATTATATTTGCTTCCATGAGCATGTGCTGCGTCTTCGATTAAATATATTCCTTTTTTATCGCAGTATTCCCTTAGTTCCTCTATTCTTGGTGAAATTAAACCGCCTATATGAACAATTATTATAGCTTTTGTTTTTTGTGTCACACGCTTTATTGCATCATCGATATCTAAGTTTAAATATTCATCACAATCTGCAAGAACAGGTATGCCACCAGCTCTTATAACTGCTGCAGCTGTTGCTATAAACGTATTAGTTGGTACTATAACTTCATAACCTTTAACTTGTAAAGCCTGTAATACTGCATCGAGAGCTGATGTACCGCTGGAGGTTACTATTGAGTATTTAACACCTATGTAGCTAGAAAATTCTTTTTCAAATTCTCTACAATATTTTCCTTCAGTAAGATATTCTCCTTTTTCTAGCAAATCTTGAATATTTCTCGTTATATATTCAATTGATTCCTTAGTAAACCAATATTTATGTCCAGCTATTTTATATTTTTTCATTTGACTTTCTCCCCTTGAAAAGGTCGCGGTTTCTCTTTTCAAAGCGATTCATCGTTCTTACTATCGATTAATAGATGCATCTCGCATTTGATGGCAGTAATGCGACCCAGAAAACCTTTTTTATACTGAAAAGTTTTTTATATTTAATTTTTCTATGGCGTAATTTATAAACATTAATTACAAGCGGTAAATAATGAAATTGTTTAAGAATAAGCACTTTATGAGAAATGGAAACAAAATTTAAATTTCTGAGAAATAAAGGAGGCAAAAATCTTACAAAGATAAAAGAGAATACTCGAAAATTAAAAACAAAATTTTGTTTAATTCGTAAGTATATCAGCAACCTATTCTTTGTAGTAGAAAATATTGTTAAATACAAAAATTTAATTAAAGAAAAAAAATAATTTTATTTTTAAGTAGTAAATCTTACGATAAAAACGTCCCCGTTTACTGGACTATTGAAAGTCAGAGTTGATATTATATGTATTGGTAAAACTGTAATAAATAAAGAATTTACATTAAAATCGGTTCCTAGTGTTAACACATTTAGAGAAAGAGAGAGGGTAATATCCGCAGTTTCCATATATGGAGTAATAGTTGGGGTAAAAGAAGTAAGTAGTACTTGCACTTCTTCATAAGTAAATGATGGAGCGAAAACATTATTGGGAAAAGTGGAAGTGATTCCTGCAACATGAACATTGCTTGAATCAAGAGCAACTCCATGAGCTCTATCAATATGTCCACCACCATAACCTGTTGCATCAACCAATAAACCATTTTCATCTATTAGCAATATGTAAGCATCATCCAGATTTGGAGGATTATTGAAGAATCCTGCAGCAGCAAGATGTGTGCTATTCCAAGCGAGGCTTGTTATTATACTTGTGCTAGAAAATACTGTAGCTCTTGCCTTTAAAAATCCTCCGTCTATTGTGAAATATCCAATGAAACCGTTGCCTCCCAAAGTACCACCTACTGCAAATGTTTCATATGAAACAAATTTAATTGAAGTGACGGCATCCAGATCTCCCGTTCCAAATTCTAAAGCCCATTGTAAGGTTGCTGTGCTTCCATCAAAATCTATTCTTGCAAGGAAAGCATCATAATCTCCGAAACCTAATGGGTCGTTAGTAGCACCGCCTACTATAATATAATAACCTGTAATACCTGTAGTGAAGTCTACAGCATACGCAAATTCATTACCTGTTCCTAAGTCCAATTCATACATTTTTACTACACTTAAAGTATCAGCATCAAGTATTGCTAGAAATGATTTATCGTCTGCCCACCTTCCTGTTACAAAAACATAAGTATCATCAGCTGCAACTGCAAAAGCAGCATCAGCAAAGGGATGTTCATTCCAACCAATTACTGTAAAGCCGACTAGTGTCTCAAGCATTAAATCCCATTTGGCTACGAATATATCAAAATAGTTAATATTTGGAGCAACAGCATAATCTATTGCTCCGACAATATAAGCATAGTTATCATGGATAGCAACAGCAAAAGCTTGCTCATCTCTAGGCGTTCCAAAAGTCCACATTTTAAGTGTAGTATCATTAACAGCTATGAATGCATCTAAGCCTCCTGCACCAAAGCTATGCGTGTATCCAACAATTACTTTTTTTGCATCCCACAATGCAATAGCTTGGGCAACATCACCAGCACCTCCTCCAAACGTCATTTCGCCGGTAAGAGTCATTGCAACACCTTGTTCGATTATTGTAGCAACTAAAAATATTGCTAGAATTATTGAGGTTGCTATTATAACAATTTTTTTACTTATTTTCATTGATATTGCAACATTTTAAAAGTATATAAATCTTTCTTCCTTTATTTTAGAAAAGATAAAATTTGTTATAAAAAAAGAGCTTAAACCTTAAATTTTGCTTAAAAGCATCGTAATATTATTAATTAATTGTACCGTAAATAATTGGGGTATTTTATTTTTCAGCATATATTGTTCCATGATCCGGTAAATGATAAATGCCCCAATTGTGCTTATATATTCTAAATTTGCTGAAGCCTTTGCTTTTTAATTTATTTATTATATAGTCTACTTTAGGTCTATTAAAACCAGTATATTCATTTTCACTTTTTCGAATTTTGAAATTGCATCATCTTCGATAATGTAATATTCGCAACCTTTGCAGTCAGTTTTCAATAAGTATGGATGGTTTAAATCGTTTTCTTCTAAAATTTTTCTAAGGCTTACACTTTTAACCTTTAATGCTTTTCCTTTAACTTGACCGTAAATACTAAAACCTCCGTTTATGTTTCTTCCTATCGATATTTCGATTTCTTCATTTTCTCCTACTGCTTCATTAAATATTTTTATCCTATCTTTTAAGCGGGGATTTAATTCAATGTTTTTCTTCAGCCAATAAAAATTGACTGGATGTGGTTCATAAGCATAAACAATTGCTCCTAAGTTTGCATAATATAATGCTGTATCTCTAACAAAAGCTCCAATGTCAACAACTACTTTATCTTTTAAATCAAATCCTACGAAATGAATATCATGAATAAAGGTTTCGGAGAAAATTAAAGGATCTACTGAATATAAGTAAAAGCGTAATCCGTTTGGTAAAATTAGAATTTTATTCTGCCAATCAACACGCCAGCAATATTCACAATTCTCTTTTACATCTTTTAAAAGAACACTTTTATATAACTCGTATAAAGCGTATGCTAACCATTTTGTTTCTCTATCAGCATCTATCGTTAAACCGCTCCTAAATTTCAATTTTACTTTATCTTTGATACCTGCAAAATATAGAAGTGCATTACCAAAATTCTCGAATGTTCTTGCTATGTTTTCGATTTCTAAAATAAAACTAATCCTTCCTTTCAAAGAATAATATAAAGGGAGAAAAGCTTTAAATCTTTCCATGAATTACATCGATTAATTTTTCATTTAATTTTGAATAAGTATTTTTTAAATTTAATTCAGATGGCATTTTTGCTTCAAAATTTAACTTATTTCTCCTTATTAAATTAATCAAATTCTTTACTTTATTAGAAATGTCTTCTTCATTATTAATATCGAATAAAAAATTTTCATCTTTTATATATTCTCTTACATTAGGCAGATCAACAGCCAATATAGGCGTTCTGCTCATTAGATATTCAGATAACCTTATTGGGGTATTAAAACATGATCCTAGATTTTTCAAGCTTAAAAAGAGAACTATATCGGAAGCCCTTAAGTAATGGTTCAACATCTCCTTAGAATATGGTCCCAGATACTTTACTTTTAAGCCTACTTTATTTCCTTCTTCGATTGCCTTTGAGATAAACTCTTTTCTATGAGCAACGCCTATTATCACAAGCGAAAGATTTTTCTTAAGCTCGTTTTCTAAGCTAGCAAACGTTCTTATAAATTTTAACATTGCTGAATAATTCCCTGCCCTAAAAACTCCGCTAGTTATAATTATAATCTCGTCTTTATTCAGCCCTAGTTTTTCCCTTAATTCTTCTTTGCTTATATTGTTTCTAAATCTATTAGGGTTAACGAATTGAGGCAAAACAAATGTTTTTGAATCTTTTATTCCATAAGTCTTTAAAAAGTTCTTGGCAAAATTGTTTAATACTAATATTAAATTGGAGAATCTTAAAAATCTTACAGTGATTTTATCATATATTTTGTTAATTATAATCATATTCCTTCTTTCCTCTTCTTTACCTCCAAACTCATCTAGATCTAAAATTACTTTAAAATTAAATAACTTATTTATTTTGAAAATAATGGTTAGAATATACAAAGGAATAACATTAGAAAAGAAGATAATTGCAATAGGTCTAAATTTGGCAACTAAATATACTAAAAATGGAAAACGAAATAATTGATTAATTATAATTTTAGTTTCTAACTTTTTAAATCTAAGGAGAAATCTAACATAATTAACATGATTATCTTTTTTTATTACTATCTTAAAAGCATGATTGTGAAGAAATCCTACATCATATACCTCGAAATCTTTACTTAAACTATCGAATAATAAATCAAGCCTATCCCACCAACCTTTGCTTGTTCCCCAAAAACTTACGTAGAATAATCTACTCATAATAAAATCTCCTATTTATGGCACATATGTAAAATAGTCCTAGTCTATAAAAATTGCCTAAGTTTAATACTATAAATCCTCTTTCTTCAAGAAAATCTAAAATTTGTTTAAGATCTGTGCTAACTTCAATTATAAGATATTTAGTCAACTTTAGTGTGTATTCAGAACCTTTGAGTATTTCATATTCTGAACCTTCCGCATCGATTTTTATCAAGTCTATTTTCTTCAATCCATTTGATTTAGTAATTTCATCCAAAGTTATTGCTTCTATTTCTATGTTGCTGTTATTGGTAACAACTCTGGACATTGCTGGTACATCTTTATTCTCAAAAAACTTTATTTTTGCTCGATGACCGTATGCAATTGTTTTATACACTGTTGCATTCTTAACATCATTATAATAGATATTCAGAATTAAGAACTTGTAGTTTTCAGAATCAGGTTCAATAGCAATTACTTTGCCTTTTATTGCTTTCTTAGCAAATCTTATTGTATATCCTCCTCTATATGCTCCAACATCAATTATTACAGAATCTTCTTTAATTAAAGCTTTTGAAAGTTTTAACACGTCTCTTTCTGCTTCAAGTAAAAGATGAATTAAATCTAAAGTATTACAATCAAAAATAAATTTTAATTTTTGTCTATCTTCAAAGAAGATAATTATTAATTCTTTGAGCCTTAAAATTTTTGCTATCTTTTCAAATCTTAACTTAGAAAGATATAAATCACGTGCTTTCTCAAATCCAAAAATAAATATATGAAAGAAATTATAATAAAGGCAATATTTGTTGCAATAGTGCTTATGATAACCTTGATTATGTCTCTTGGATTATAAGGTAGAATCATGCTTATTTTTATTTCGCCTCTTTTTGATAATAGAAGAATTACTAACATTTCTTTAAAATCTTTTGGATTAGCCACATTTAATGATCTTTGTAATTAATGAGCGAGAACTAAATTCTTCTTTTTATACTTTCAATTACATAATTTGCCCTATGTTGAGGTGTATGATATTGTAGCAAATGTCTTCTTCCATTCTCGGCTATCTTTAATAATTCTTCTTCATTACCCTCTAGAAAGTAATATTCAAGGATATCTTTAAGTTCTTTAAGCGAACCAAAAAATAATGCGTTCTTCTTATGTTCAAAATTATTAGGAATTATTGTGTATTGATTTTGAGCTATTAGCGCAGCACCACAAAAAGGTATTTCCCAATATCTGTATGTATCGTAACCAGTTGAAATTGGTGCTACAGAAGCTTTTGATCTGGTTAGTATTTGCAAATAATGATTAAGAGGTAAAGGATGGCTTATTGCTTCAAAAGGATAGCTTGTTAGAACTGGAAGACTTGGTAATCGATTAATATTCTTTGATTTTGAATAGGAAAGATAAACGAAAGATTTCGGTATTTTACTTACAATCTTCGCTACGCTTGTTCTAGAACTAAAACTATCATAATTTCCTAAAACTCTGATTATTGAAGGTGGAGTTGCTTTAGATATCAAAGATATTGAATAAATTTTTTCTTTTTCTTTTATTTTAATTGAAGGAAAAAATGTATGAGGTAAAGGAATTATTTTATCAACTAATTCTTTTCTAACCTTAATAGTCTCTTCGATGCTAAGCCATTTGAAATGAAAATAAATGTTTTCATATTTTGAAAACAAAGCTCGCATAAAATGTTGAAATTTTAACATATATTCAATTTTTACTAATTCCTTCTTAAAGTAAACATCTAAATTTTCGTTTTTAATAATATTAAATAGAAAAGGAAAATCAGAATCGTCGATAAAGACTTTTATTGTGGAAGATTCTAACCAATATTTGTATAATTTAACAAATGAAGGTTGATTAAGAGTAACATGATCTATTAAGCTAGCATCCGCTTTATTTAAATAATTTAAAAATTTTTCTTTTTCTTTCCTTAAATCACAAATTAAAAAATCTTCTTTTAGAAATTGCTTTAAGATTTTTATTATATTAGGATACGCTAATTCATCGATGCTTGTAATATAAAGAAGCTTCACTTTATATTAAAAATAAGATATGATCAAAAATTAGTTATAAAATTTTAAAAAATTAATTGTGATTTAATATAAATATAGCTAATATCTTATATCTTGAATTATTTCACTATTATACCAAGATTTGCTGAAAGTATAATAGGTTTGCATTTTACTGCTTTGCAAAAATCTATGAAAGAATTATTCAAGTGTATGTCATCCGATATTAAGATACCATCTTTTTTAATTTTAGGCCAAGCTGTTTTATATTCGAACATCATATGCTCATAAGTATGCAGTGAATCATGGAAGAAAACATCTATTGAATCCAAATCTTTAAGCAAACGCGGTAATTCGATTTTACTATCTCCTAATATTAGTTCCCATCTATGTCTTAGCCTTTTTGGAACAATTATACCCACTTCCTCTTTAGTTGCGAATTCAAAAGGCAAATCAATTGAATAAAGAGTCCCAAATCCATTTTCTTCCATTGCTTGAAGGATGAAAGAAGAAGTTATGCCAAAGCTTACACCAGTTTCTACAACAATCTTTGGTTTTATCTTTCTCATCAAGATATAAAATATTTCAGGATTAGGATAGCCGCCATAACGAGATCTAGGAACTTTTGCTTGGATTTCATATATTTTTCTTATTATGTCTTTACAATTTCTAAGCTCAGAGTAATAATCCATGAGTTCTTTTTTAGTTATACCTAATTTCTTGAGTTGTTTCATTAAATTGGCTTTGTAGAATTTACGCCTTAATAATTCCAGTTTTCTTGATCTTAAATATGTTTCAGGGAAGTCATAATAACCTATAGTATGATATGGAAATGTAAGTTTAGATTCCCTATAGAAATTGTAAATTATAAAATACATTGAATTAGATTATAATTTTAGATAAAGCATTTAACATATTAGATTATTTTTGAAATTTTTGCGGGAACTCCATAAGCCACGCTATTACTAGGAATATTCTTAGTTACGACTGAGCCTGCTCCAATCAAAGAGTTTTCACCAATTGTTATTCCTGGCAAAATAGTAGCGTTAATGCCAATCTTTGCTCCTTTCTTAATTATTGGTCCTTTTATTCTCTCTAAAGAAAAAACTCCTGTTGGATATTTTTCATTGGCTATCATAACTCCTGGTGCTATGAATACATCATCCTCTATTATAGTGAGCTGGGCGATGTAGCAATTGCAATGAATCTTTACATTATTACCTATTTTGCAAGCATAATCTACTACAGTATTGCTCCAAATTTTTACATTGTTTCCTATAATATTTTCCTCTCTAATTATAACATTATGCCCAGTTTCGAAATTTTCTCCTATCTTCGAACCTAAATAAATAATGGAACCTGCTCTAATTACTGCGTTATCTCCAATTTCTAAAGTTAGATCATTGATCTTTCTGCTAGGCATATAGCCAACGATTGCAGTATCATCAATTTTGCAGTTCTTTCCAAGCTTTACGAATTCCTTATTCAATATCATAACTTTTCACTTCAACCTTTCTACCTTTTTCTATAGATTCTTCAACTGCTTCTAAAATTGAAATGACTCTGATAGCTTGGGAAGCATTAGTTAAAGGCTCTTTGTTGAATCTGATGCAGTTAATGAAATGCTCAACCTGTTTCATTAAAGGTTCCTCCTTTTCTATTCTTGGCATATATAATTTACCTTTATAAATTTCGCTTTGTTTCTTTATTAACTCTTCTTGCTTAATTTTCTCGATATTGCTTTGATAAATTGCCAATGGCCATTCTTTATTCATATCATCAAACTTTATCAAATATTTAGAAGTTGCAATATACCAGCTCCTAATTTTCTCTGCTGCATACCAGCTCGTGGTTATTGCGAATTGCATTTCAGGATATTCTAAATGAATATAAGCATAGTCATGAATATTTTTATCTTTTTGAAGAAAGGTGGTAGCGGTTGCAGTAACATAAATTGGCATGCTATTGAACAAGTAATCCAAAATGGCTATATCATGGGTTGCAAGATCCCAAGTACAGCTTGCGTCTTGCCTTATTGGTCCTAAGCCTATTCTAAGTGCTATTCCATAGAAAACTTTTCCTAGCTTTTTATTTTTAATTAATTTGTGCAAGTATTGAATAGCAGGATGAAAACAGTATATATGACCGACCATTAGTATCGTTTTATTTTCTTTAGCGATTTTTGCTAGTTCAAATGCTTCCTTAACATTCATAGTTAAAGGTTTCTCAACAAGCAAGTGCTTACCTTGCTCCAAAAATAACTTGGCTATTTTGTAATGAGTTGAAGCAGGTGTTGCTAAGAAAGTTGCTTTAATATCTTCGTCTTTAGCTATTTCTTCATAGTCTAAAGTAGTCTTAACATTACTTGGAACACCCTTAAGAGCTTCAGGATTGCTATCGCAAACGTAACTTAATTTAATCCCTTCAATGTTCTGCAAAACTCTTAAATAATTTCTTCCCCAATAACCTAAACCTATTAGAGCTACCTTTATCATTTCTCAAATATCTCCTCAACAAGAATCTTTGAAATTTTATTTAGATTGTAGAAATTTTTTATACTTTCTATGGCTTTTAATGATAAATCTTTATAATAGTTTTCATCCTGAAGCAATCTTTTTATAGCTTGTTTCATCTCTTCAAAATTGCTTACTTTTATCACCCAAGGAAGATCATCCCCTTCTCTCCCCTTCTTTATTAATCTTATGCAGGGTAATCCAAGTACTGCGTAATCGAATTCCTTTCCTCCACCTCCTATTGCTTTAAGATTTAGACCTATTTTACATTGAGATATGTAATGCTTTAATTGACTGTGAGGAACAGCTTCTATAATTTTAACAGAATCATGTAAACCTTCTTTTTCGATAATTCTTTGTAGTTTTATCTTTTGTTCTCTATTCACTCCTATCCAAAGCATAGATATTTTATAGTCAAGTTCTTTTTGCAAAATTTTGATTAAAGCAAAAATATTATTTAAATTAGATATAAATCCGCCAGCATAACATAAATCGTAATTGTAATATCTTTCATTTAATTCAAACATCCATTCCAAAAATGCTCCGTTTGGTAAATAAACTGCTTTATTTTTATCTATTCGATATTCGTGCTTTAAATATTCTGCTGCATAAAATACTTTCTTTGCTTTATTAATAAAAATGGTAAGGAGAAGTTTATTTAAAGTTAACGAGCGTGTGAAAAAATCCAGATACGGATCCCTTACATCATTGAAGTTCGGTATTCTTCTTAGTTTACTTATAACATAGCCTAAAGCAAAATCAATTATATCGCCAGATATAATTGCATCGTATTTTGTACTAAAAAGCAGATGGAAGGGTCTACGAGAGCTTATTGAATATTTTGCAACTGAAATCTTTTGATACTTTGCTAATGCAAATGCCATTTTTTCGTATCTGCTTGGGATTGTTGAGTTGGGTAATTGGTTAATCAATAAGATTGTTTTATCTGTTTTTATGGCATATTTCTCTAATTCATTTATCTCATTAAAATCGAACAGATTATCCTTTATTGTCTCATAAATATTTTTAAAATCAGATAAATCGTTTTCGCTTTTAATAAAACAAGCAAGAGGAATAACTATTCTTTCCTTTATATTTTTCATTTTTTCAATAAATTCGTTAACTTTTTCTGGCCTCCCAAAGCTTCCTTTAAAGTATCTAATTAGTATGTTATTTGGAGTAATTAAGGGTGTCAAAGGAAATTTTTTACATTTATCTTCGAATGATATTTTAATAAGTTTATCCTTTAATTGATAGCTATTTAATGTTAAATACTTATTTCTTAAAAAATCATTAGCATTAATATTGAATTTTATTACTCTCTTATTTATTTCAATTTTTTTAAATTTATCTGAAACTAATAAAGTTAATATAAATTTCGGTATTTCATTGCTACTCAATCCATATTCTTCTTTTATAATATCCCTAACCTTAGCAATCATGAAAACAATATCTTCAGCATTCAAACCAATAATATTTCTTTTAATTTTTTTCAAACTATTTTCTAAGTACAGCGGATTATAAAATATAGGATCAAATGTAAAGTATTCGACCTTATCGACCAAATCTTTCAGATGAATTAATAATGAAAGTTTAAGATAATCTATCATAGTAAATAACTATTGTACTTCTCAGCGATTTGAGTCCAATCGAAAATTTTTGCTCTTTCTTTTGCTAACTTAGAGTATTTCTTACGTAACTCAATATCGGAAATTAATAGCTCTAAAGCATTTTTTAATTCTTCTGAACTAGCCCTAATTAGTATACCAGCGTTATTTAATGCCTCTGGAGTCCCCCCTCTTCTTGTAGCAATAATAGCTTTACCTGCAGCCATTGCTTCTAAAATTGCAAGACTAAAACCTTCATAAAGCGATGGATGAACAAATATGTCTGCTTCAAATAAAATGCTTTTTAATAATTCTCTTTCTCTTGAAGAAATGAATGGCAAATTCACTATTTTGTTTTCAATGTTTAAAGACTTTGATAAATTAATAAATTCTTCTCTACTTTTTAAATCCCCGCCGCCAACAATTATTAAAATCCAATCCTTTTCTTTAATTTCAGACAATGCCTTTAGTAAAATATGAATCCCCTTTCTTCTTGAAAATCCACCGACGAACAATATTATGTTTGAAACTCCTAGCTTATCTTTTAAACCAATTTTTATAATATTACTAAATTCGTATTCCTTTATATCTATTCCATTATGAATCGTCACTATTTTATGAGATGGAAGATTATAATAACATATCAATTCTTTTTTTAAGAACTCAGAAGCTGTTATTATGATTTTACTTTTTTCAAATGTATCCTTTTCAAATCGAGAATTGACCAAATTAATTAAGCTCAAATAATTTCTCGATAAATTAAAAAGGCCTATTTCAGTGCCTTGACAAGTTATTGCTAACTTATCTTTTTCTTTTATCATATGAACTATAGGGGAAATATGAACATGCTGAACGTCTATCAAATCCGGGTTAATTTTATACTTTATTTCTTCAAATTTTTTATATGCTAGCAAGTTAAAGATTGAAACCTGTGGTAAAGGAACAGGGGGTATTTTAAAAATATGTTTTGGAATTTGAACATGATAAGCGTTGACTTGATCGCTTACATATTCTCCTTCCTTTGTTATTACGTGTACTTCATGACCTCTTTTTGCAAGTTCACGAGATAAATAATAAACTCTATTACCTACACCTGAATGCTGATTTGCGACATAAGATATGAAAAGAATTCTAGACATTATTTTGTAAAAAGAACATTTAATCTAAATATTTTTCTAAATTTTCTCATGTAAAAATATAGATCTTGGTAATTTTAATAAGTTTACTTGTAATAAACTATAACTAATTCCAGGATATTTTAGTACATAGTATCTTATAAACTTATTATGTTTAATCTTTATTTAATCTTTTAAGATATTTGATAATGTTGGTGGAAAAGTAATACTACACGTTAGGTTTCAAGACACATTTGAGACATCAGTCATAATTAATTAATAAATTAGATTCATTTATTTTCAATTAAATATTTATATAATTTTAATAATTTTGAAGAAACATATTTTGGTGAATACTTATCGTTAATATATTTAATTGCATTTTTACTCATATTTTTTAATTTATTTTTATCTTGTAATAATTCAATTACTTTCTCTGCAAAATTCTTCGCATTGTATTCTTTTACAGAATAACCATTGAATCCATCAATAACATAGTCTTCTAACAGAGGATGATACGTTGATATGACAGGAACACCTGCAGAAAATGCTTCGAGTAAGCTTAAGCATGAAGGACTATTAAATTTGAAAGGAGCTAAAAATAAATCTGCATAAGGTAAATATTTTTTCTTTAAAACATCGTTTTCAATTGCTCCTATAAAAATTACATTAACATATTTTTTAGGCGGAGAAAATTGGGATATAAAAATAAGCTTTGATTTAGGTATTTCTTTATTTATAATTTCAAATGCTTTTAATGCAATATCTCCTCCCTTAAATTTGAAGTTGTAACCTACAAACAAAATAGTAGGTTCTTCATCATCAACTTCCTTAATTCGCTCTATAATAGGAATTGGAGGCGGTACATAATTTATTTTACTCTCATCAAAGCCTAATTTTCTTATTATACGCACATTTGAAGGTTGCCATGTAACAAGTATTCTATTTTTAGTTTTAAAGAATTTTTCAAAATAATGATATACATGCATTAATTTAAATAATGAAATGCCACCGTAATAATAAAAGAATTCAATGGGTGAAATATCTATTTCATATAAAGTGGGTTTGTTGTACTTTATTAATGAACCAATACAATGAACTATATCGATATTATTTAAAATCTTACAATAACTCCCATAGCCTGTTAAAAATAGTAAAGAATAACCAGAATAAATTAAGTCTACACTTCTTCTCACGAAGCCATATAAATTGTATAAGTCCACTTTAATAATTCTCGTATTTAGTTCATAAATTACCTCAGGAGGATTAAAAAGGAAACGTAATTTCCTCACTGTAGCAAGACCACGCTTCCAGTTTAAAGGAGGGCCATCTAAATAAACTCTCATTTTGTTACAATAAATTTTCTTGTACTTCTCATGATATCATCATCCGTTATCATCATCTTCTCATAATCTAATATCATTAATCGACCCAATATATTTTTAGAAGGGCTAAACAAAAATTTTTTAGAATTATTTAATTTTATTGATAAAGGTATGTAATTACTATAATCATTTATTGTTGATAATTTTTTTATCGAATATTTTAAATAAGTCATCGTTAGAGATGGGTAGTATGCACATGCAAAATTGTAATTATTTTTGTGCAATAAATATCTTGGAAAATGAATTATTTCAATAATTGGTTGATATAAGATCAATTCTAAAAATTTTAATTCATATATTTTTGGTAACAATTTTCTATACACGGATAATAGTAAGGCAGAATTTTTGGCATAAGAATGACTAAGCATTCTATTTAAAAATAAATTTCTCTTTGAAGCAACTTTTATACTTGTTCTAAGCTCATGTGAGCAAACAACAGCAGGATATAATTTCACATAATATCCTCGACTCCATATTCTAAAGCAAAGTTCAACATCTTCTACAAAAGTAAAAAATTCTTTTGGAAACAATGTATCATTAATTGATTTCCTTCTAACTAGAAGAAAAGATGCAGGAATATAAGAATAATAAGATTCTTTAACTTCATCAATATTTATTTTATCTTTTGGAACTATCCAATTACCATAGATATCGCATAATTCCCCAAGACCTGTAACATTTCTTTTTTTGTAATCAACTTGAACACCGCCTAAGGCTCCAATTTTATTATCACTTATACCAACTTTAATTAATTCATTCAAAGAATCCTGTTCTGGTATTGCATCAGAATTTAAAAGAAGAACAAAATCTGATTTGGATCTTTTATAAGCAATATTGTTGGCATTGGCAAATCCTACGTTTTGTTTTAAATTAATTATTTTTAAGTCTTTCTCATAATCTTCTAAAATTTCTCTTGTTTTATCAGTAGAACCATTGTTTACTACGATAACTTCATAGTTGTTATATTTCAAATTTAAAGCTGAATCTAACATTGTTTGAATATATTTTTCATTCCTTCAGCATTATATGCTACTATTATTACTGTAACTTTAGGTTGATTCATTTTACTCATCGAATAATAGCAATCTATTATTACAGAGTATTATATCAATAGAGCTTTATTTTTGCAACATTATAACATTATCAGAGTTTAATAAGATATTTGCTTCCTTTCCTTTAATTTTATAAATAAAATTATTAATGATGTGTTTATCATAATATGCAGCGTTCCTTTCTATACTATATTTGCTAAAAATAAAAATAACATCATAGGTCTCATCTAATTTTATCATGTATAATGGTTTACTGTTACGAATTTCATTTTTAAGAAATAAATATAATATGTATTTAAGACTTTTATAATTAATTAGGTTTGAGACTTTTATGATTACTTTTTTCATATTATGATTTTATTAAATATATTCATAATAGTTCTAATGGAAAGATAACTATGCGCAATTCATGGGCATGTTGATTTTATAAAACATAATAAATAAATATTTTCATCTGGTATTCCATATTTACCTGAACAATTTTTACGCAAGACAATGTTAACTTAGGGCTGATCATAATCATTATTCGCTATATTTTTCTTAGCATGAAAGCTAAATTATGTGAAAGTGAAGCTTTTGATAAAGAAATTAGCTTGCCTAACAAAGAATAGTTAATTCCTACAATCTTTTCAATCATTAAGCCATGTTTTTCGAAGAAGTACTTCCATTCGGATAAATTGCCCAATTTAACATGTTTTAAATCAATCCTTGGATCTTTGTTATATTTTGTAGAAACTCCAGGATGAGTCCATGGAAATTTTCCCATCAAAAATAGCAATCTATTAATTGCAGAGTGCATGTTAGGAGTTGTTATGATTATTCTTCCATTGGGTTTAAGTATTCTTTTCAATTCTTCAATAAAGAAATCTGTATCAAATACATGCTCTATGATTTCTGAAGCTATTATCACATCATATCTTTCATTTTCTACAGGACAAGATTCTTCTCCAGCTTTCCACTTATATACCTTTGTTAATCTTTTGCTTGCTTTTTCTAAAGCCTTTTCTGATACATCGAAGCCTTCTACAATTTTTGCGCCATGCTTAAAATATTCTTGAGAGATTATTCCAGTGAAACAGCCTATATCTGCTACAATTTCCTTGTTTTTAATACTTTTAAAAATTTCCATTAAGATTCTTATTCTTGGTAATTGATGCTTGTAATACCATTCTTCAGCTGAAGATATTTCATCAAAGGCTTCTTTATTCATTTCACTTGGATTAACAGTTTTCATTTTAAAACAGCTTCTAGATATTTTTGAATGTAATTCTCAGGATCAAAAACTCTTCTTGCATATTCCTTTGCTTTCTTGCCCAGCATTTCAATTTTATTTCTATCGCTCATAAGCTTATGGATGGCTTCAGCCAAAGCATACGGATCATTTGGAGGAATAAGCATACCGAGATCCTTAACAACTTCGGTAAGTCCACCAGTATTACTTGCTATGACCGATTTGCCTAAATACATTGCTTCGATAGCTGTTTGGCCAAACATTTCTTCATATGTAGAAGGAACGACTACTATTGAACTTCTAGTTATTAGTTTAACTAACTCTTCAGTGGTTTGAGGACCAACATAAACTACTTGATTTTCTAGTCTATAAAATTTTATTAGATTACTAGGGTAATCTTTATTAGGTGAAGGCCCGCAAATAATTGCTCGGTAAATGATACCTTTATCTTTGAGAATACTTAAAGCCTTTATCAGCACATCTTCTCCTTTCCCTGCCATCATTCTTCCGTATAGTAAAATGTAATTGTCATCATTATTTGAATTGTTTAAAGTAATTTGATTTAAATTATCAAATAAAACAAGATTATAAATTACATGCCAATTTAAGCTTCTTATAAATTCTCTAAATCTCGTTAACATGTAATATGTTGTAACTATATGTGTTATTTTTTTATCAATTTTCGCAATCATTCTACTAATATGAAAGCTTAACCAAAGAAGTATTCCAACCAAACTTCTTCTTAAATATGGTTCTAAAGTTTTAAAGAATCCTTTATAAATAGATGTTCCTCCTCCAACACTACATAAATCATAAGTATGGTGATACCAAACGATTCTTTTCTTAAGCAATTTAGCAAACAAATATACAAAAATATTAAATCCTTGCATATGAATTATATCATGATAAAATATAAGGAAACTTAATAATGCTATTGATGGTCTTCTTACAACTGTTATTTTTGGTTTTATTTCAATTACTTTATTTCCTGTTTGAGTTACAATGGTGACGGCATATCCTTTATTTATTAATAATTTCGCTAAATTATCAGTATGTCTTTCTACACCCCCTATGCTAGGGTAGTAAAAATGTGAATAAATTAGAAATCTTAGATTCTTATTAAGCATGATTGATTATTATTAAGCTTTTCGAATAAAATGGTAATATTTTAACGGGCAATTTATTATATTTGATATTCAAACATTATAATGCTCACGTCCTTGTAAGTTCGAAAGGCTATATATGCGATACACATGTTACACTTTCTTAGCTAATATAGCGAATCCATTTGAAAGTGAAGGTGAGAATGAAAGAACATTATTCATTATATTATAAAGTTTATTTATATATTTATTAGTAAGTTGTAAAGAATGCTTAATTGATGCCTGCTTAACTGGTATGAAATTATATAACTTCAAATGTTCCAAGAGAGCATGATATGTATATAATTTTATATGCCCACTAGCAATGTACTTCCTTGGTGATAATCCTATTACTGAATCACCCAATCTATATTCCCATGAAATTTCATACTGAATAGGAACTAAACCTAGCAATAAAAGAATTCTATTAAGCCAAGAAGCTAAATTTGGCGTAGAAATTAAAAAATATCCTCCTTTTTTTATTACTCTACTTGCTTCAGATAATAAATTATCTGGATTTGCTAAATGTTCAATAACTTCACAAGCTATTCCTAAATCAAAATATTCATCAGGATATGGTATTTTATCATTGTTAAGATCTAATATTAACAATTCAATTATTTTAGGAATCTTTGACTTAACTTCTTCATTAATATCTATTCCTACATAAATTGATGGTTTGAATAAATTAATTACTTTTTCAGCAAAATTTCCATAACCAATACCAAATTCGATAATCTTTTCAATTTTAATTTTCGTTAATTTTCTAAGTAAATTAAAGTTAACTTCATGAATTTCTTGTGATGAACCAGTTCTAGGTAAATATAACTTAAGATTGTTCATTAATCTTAATAAATTGTTCAGCTATTTTTTCCCATGAAAATAGTTTGGCTCTTTTCAAGGCGTTTTCGGATTTTTCTTGGTATAGTTTTTCATCACTTAATAATTTAATAATCGCATTAGCGAATTTTTCATGATTTATTTGATCTATTAGAATTCCTGCATTTCCTATTACTTCAGGAATACTTGCCAGATTGAAAGCTACGATTGGTTTACCCAAGGCCATTGCCTCTAAGAAAATTAATCCAAAGCCTTCAAGAACACTTGCTGAAGCGAAAATGTCGCAAGCAGCATAGTATTTAGGTAGCTCTTGATCGCTAACAAATCCTGTGAAAATAACATCCTTCTCTAGATTCAGTCTTTTTGTCAAATTAATTAAGTAATGTTTTAAAGGACCATCACCGACAATTACAAGTTTTACATCATTGATCCGCGATTTTACCAATACAAAAGACTTTATAAGAAAATGAACCCCCTTATTTGGGTGCAGATTCCCAACAAACAATATTTTTCTCTCATTGCCAAGTTTTTCATTAATATCTGAAGCATCAATGTCTCTGTTAAATTTTTCCAAATCTACACCTTCTGGAATAATCTTTATTTTTTTCTTCGATATTTTGAATAATTTTATGAACTGCTCAGCTGTGAATCTACTCGGTGCTACCCAATAGTCTGGCTTAGTTAATTTCCCATAAATATTTCCAAAAGGTACTGAGAGAGCATTTGTAAATTTCACAATAGGCTGTGCATGATGTAAAAGACCAATGCTTATAAAATTACCATTTATCAAGCTTAAAAACGGAAATGGCAAATTTATCAATAAGAAATCGGTATCCAGTAACTTTTTATTTAATGTAACATTTAAAGAAAAAGTTAAAAAATCCAGCTCAAATACTCCGCTTAGCTTTCCAAGTTTTCCTAAGATTGTTCTAAGATCCTTAAATCTGTAGATTTCTATACCGTTGAAGTTATGATAAGAGGTTCCGCCATTCCAATATGTAGTTATCACTGTAACTTTATGACCTAATTTTTTAAAACCTTTGCATAAGCCTTCAACATGCCTTTCAATTCCTGTATAAACTCCCCGTTTAGGATATGGAAAAACAGGTGTTACAATTGTTATTCTTACCATTATTTTAGCAAGCTATTTATTAATCTTATCCACTGTTCCCCTATAACTTTCCAATCAAATTCTTTCTCAACCTTTTTTCGAGCATTTTCGCCAATTTTTTTGCGCAATTCTTTATTTTCGTACAATAACTTTATTTTATTAACGAAATCTTTTACATTTTTATCACAGAAAATAATTTCTTCATAGTTTTTAAAAAGTCCATTCATTTCTGGCGTGTTTATTTTTATCAAAGGTTTACCGCAGGATAAGATTTCTAAATCTGACAATGAAAAATCATAATATGTGCTTATAAACAAGCTTGCTTTATTAATAAATATCGGAAGCATATTCCTAGGCAATGTTTCTTGAAAGATTACATTTTTTAAATTCTTTAATTTAATTTCATAAGGTCCGGATCCTCTAATAATAAACTTAGCCTCTGGAAGCTCTTTTTCGCAAGTTTTTATGATATCATATAAAAGACTAGCTCCTTTCTCATCTGTTAATCTTCCAAAAAAACCAATCAGAAAATTATTTTCAATGTGGTTATATGGCTTAAAAGTGTTCGTATCAACCCCTGCAGGAATTATTTCTATCTTTTCTTTTGGAATTCCATAACTGATCATTCCTCTTTTTATTAATATTGATTGTGCTCTAATCTTGGTAGCCAATTTACAAGCTAGTTTTGCAAAACTTAAATTAACCCCCCAACTAATCACGGATGGTTTTTTAGCAGAAAAGGGCGAATACCATGGATATGGATTGCCTTCAGAAAAGATTGTCTTTACTTTTAGTAATCTTGCTACCAAAATTAGAATTACATTAGATTTATCACTTATTATTAATAATCTTAAATTTTTTTTATATTTAAGTAAATTTATGCTTACAATTAATGAGTAAAAAATTAGACTTCTAAAAAATCCAAATGCGATACTAAAAATACTCTTAAGCGGATAGTTTCTTACTGCAGGATAATAAATATATTCAATTAAAATATCATTATATTGTACTCTATTAACATACCTATATAAAAATGGAGAGAAAATTATAATATGAAATTTATCCTTAATTGCTTCACTTATTTTAAGTAAAATTTCTTGAATTCCTCCTGGACGATTGGTAGGAATTTCAAGTGGACCAGGGTTTATTATTATTATTAAAGGCTTATAAAATGATTTAATCTTAAATGTTAATTTCATAATTATCGCTTTATGTGATGGTAGAATTAATTGCAAATGTTAATTTATACCAATTCAATATTAAAGCAATTGAAAATAATCTATTTGTATATTCATAAGATGGATAATATTCATAATATTTCTTTATTTCATTATAATTTAAATTTAATTCCTTCATTAAATAACTTAACTCATCTATTTTATTTATAAAATCTTTATGATATTTCTTTAAAGATATGCTAAATCCAATTTTTTTTCTTAAAATTATATGTTTAGGTATTTTTAAATATTTAATTGCATATAATTTTAATAAATATTTATCTATTCCATGATTTATTTTTACTTCATTTTTAAAGCTAAATATTTTTTGCATCAAAATATGATTTAAAAATGGTGCTCTTAGCTCCAATGAATTTTTCATGCTAATTCTATCATCCTTATGCAAGAAATCATTCGGCAACACTTTCTTAATGGTAACATATGCGGCGCTTTTATATTCATCACCTTTTCTTAACATCTTTTCATATTCAATGAAAGGATCTTCGAAACTGTTTATAACTATATTTTTTAACTCTTCTTTACTGAAATGAGAAAGCCTTAGCAATCTTTTACCTGCGTTATCCAATGAATAATATCTATATTTTTCATATCGCTTCAAGTCTTGAAATATTCCCGTTAGATTTTTGCTTAAACTACTTCCTAAGGAAATTATATTTTTCCTAATGAACTTAGGCAGGCTAAACCATTTGCTAAGAATATCATGTATATTTATCCAAGGATATCCCCAGAACATTTCATCTCCTCCTTCTCCTGTTAAAGCAACTGTTACTTCCTTTTTTATTTCTCTGCATATATAAAACGTTGGAACAATTGAAGGGTCAGCTACAGGCTCATCTATTGCTAAAGTAATTTGATCAAAATCTTTCATGAAATCTGTTTCTACATATATTGTTTTATGATCGCTTTTTATCAAATTCGCAACTTCTTCAGCAAATTTAACTTCTTCATCGCTACCAGTAACGTGCATTGTTTTAAGCTTTGAATATTCTGAAGCAACCTTAGCTATAACGCTTGAATCTACACCTCCGCTTAGCAAAACTCCTAAGGGAACGTCGCTTATCAAAGTATTCTTTACTATACTTTTTAAGTTTGCATCAAGAATCTTTAAGGCAGCATCCAAATCCATTTCATTATTTTCCTCAAAGTTCAAATCCCAATAAGAATTGAAAGTAATCTTTTTATCTTTTAAAGAATATAAAATGTAACTTGCGGGCTTTAATCTATAGACCTTTTTAATAAAACTTTCTTCTAAATGATTGTAAAAGAAAGCTAAATAACTTGCTATTGCATTAGGATTAATTTCAGGCTTTTCGATGCAATTGATAATAGCTCTTAGCTCAGAAGCAAATATGAAATTACCATCAACAAAGGTATAATACAAAGGCTTCTCTCCAAATCTATCTCTTGCTATGAAAACAGTTTTTTCCTTTGAATCATATATTGCAAAAGCGAACATTCCTGTTATTTTATCTAGCATTTTCTCCTTTTCTTCTTCCCATAAATGGACTAATACTTCTGTATCTGTATTTGTATAAAATTTATGTCTTGATTTCAACTCGTTTCTTAATTCAATGAAATTATAAATTTCACCATTGAAGACAACCCAAACTGTTTCATCTTCATTATGAATGGGCTGGTCTCCGGTTTTCAAATCAATTATACTCAGTCTTCTTACTCCTAAGCCAACATGATCATCGATGTAATATCCTTCGCTATCAGGCCCTCGATGAATCAAGCTATTGCACATTAATTTCAAAAGATATTTATTAGGTTCTCCTATTATTCCGCAGATTCCGCACATTGTGTTATTTCTCTATTCATTTTGATCAATTTTAGTTATATCTATTTAAAACAATAAGGCATAGATTGCCTGTATTTTATCTGAGGATGAGGACGGATTGGTGTTGTGCTCCTCAGCACTGTAGGTTTCATACTTTCATAAGTACACTCTTTATGGCTTCTCTGTGAAGGGGTGTTTGCCATGCGGCATATTTGCCTATGCCTAGCTCTAGGTCCTTTTCGGGAGGTGGTATGTCTATCCATAGGGACTGGATTCTGCTGTACACGTCGCTTACCGCAAGGTTTATTTCAGCCAGCTTGTGCAATAGAGGCAATCTCTCCCTTGTGTAGAGAGTGTCAGGATCATCTAGCGCCTCTCTAAGCCAAGCCCGCCTTTCTTCTTTCATTGAGGTTACGAATCTTCTCAAAGCTTTAGCTTCAATTATTTCTGTTATTATATCATCCACGTTCCATTGCTTTCTATACAGATCCTGTAGCATGTAAGGATTTCCTCCTGTTAGCTTCCATGCTTCTTCAAGTGATGGCTTCGGACCTGGTATTTTCTGGTAGAGTTGCTCGAATCCCTCTTTGTTCATGTTCCACATGGGTAATATATAAGCCCACCTGTGCCTGCCGATTTCGTAGCGAGTTAAGCCCTCGCTGGTTGCTACTAACACAACCATTTTTTCGTAGTTATAGAATGGATGCTCTATCATGTTCAGCAGACCTTTGACATAAATTGCAGCTCTATTGAGTCCTATTGCTTGAAACACATCATCAGCTATTACGGCCACTTTCCTTTTTCTTCTCTTTAATACTTCGCGTACGAAATAGAATACTGCCCATGCTACTCTGCCCAAAGCATCCTCTGCCAGTGCTCTTTGGGCAAAGTCTAGAAACGCTCTTTTCACGTCTACTTCCTCTATCTCTGCTTCGAAGATTTTGTCTAGCGGATGTAGGTAGAAGACATCGTAGCCCATCTCTTTAAGCATTGTTGTTGCTTGTAGAAGAAAGGCGGTCTTTCCACAACCCTCGGGCCCAAAGATTACTACTGGATTTCCGGTACCTTTATCAGCCCATTCAGATACTTGACCAAGCGCTCTATCTCTATCTGTAAATTCAATTTGAAGATCATCAAAGCGTAGCCTTATTCTTTTTACGTCGCTACTCAAGGGTTGCATTCTAATTTGTGCTGTGCATTACTACTATTTTAGAGGTATCATGAATATAATTATGAATGGTATTCCTATTTTTCATATCTTTGCATATATTCTCCATCCCTTCTTGTACTTACGTATCTTTAACCTTTCTTTGACTTCCTCATATATTTTCCGCGTTTCCTTCCATATTCCATCATCATAAATTATTTTTCCTTCCTCAAATGCTTCTATGAGCTCATATTCAGCTGTTTTTATAGCATTAAATAGCTCTTCTACTGTATATATCCTTGGATCCACTATTCCAAGGGATGGTAGCTCGGTATATGATATATCTTTATCCACAATTATTATGGCATCTATATCGCTACTTAACTTCCAATCTCCTCTAGCTCTAGAACCTATAACTACCACAGCTCTTACATTCGTAAGCTTGGATAACTGTTCTATATAATTTGCTAAATACTCTATTGCTGGTTTTCCATTCCAGATTTTGCCTATGTCTATTCCAAGTATTTTTTTTAATGTATCCCATAGTTCTCTCATAACTTCAATACATTCTTTAGCAGTATTTAAATCATATTTTATCATAGCCCTTCTTGATGCATCAGGATATCTAGAAGCATGGTAGTGAATGGTTAACTTAGATAATTTATTTAATAAAATTGGTTCTTCAATACCTACTTCATGTGCTAGTTCCATTAGATCATTTATTGGTATGAACATGCCTCGTTTAATCAAGATAGTCTTAAGTAACTTTTCACAGGATTGTTGAGCATGAAAGCATGCTTCTTTAAAAGAATTTCTACTAAGTGCAGAAATAGCTTCTTCGTAGTCACTCTTGGCATATTGGAACCATTCCTTCCAATCATCTGAAGCTAACCTTGGCATAAATTTAAGGTTGAAAGTAAAGGATGCCATTTTCTATTATAAATAATGACATCATAACTATATCTTTGTCCATGAAATTCATTTGATTTCTGTGAATAAGAATTAATTCTATCACATCAAAACTTTCTTAATACTTTCCTTATATAATGGTATTTGCCAAGCAACATGTTTTCCTATGCCTAATTCCAGATCTCTTTCTAGTGGCGGTACATCTATCCATATTCTCTGGTCTCTTTCTGGGATTGCATCAATAACTAAATTCAATTCAACTAACTTGTTAAGTAGAGATATTCTCTCTTTAGTTAATAGTGAATCTGGGTCTATAATAGCTTCTGAAAGCCATTTCTTTTCATCATCACTAAGAGAAGATATGAATGTGTCTAGCTTCTTAGCTTCCGTAAGGTTTCTAATAACTAGCTCTATATCCCATTTGAACTCATAAAGTTGTGCAAGCATTCTTGGATTGCCACCAGTAATCTTCCAGATTTTCTCAAATGATGGTTTTTGGCCTGGTATCTTTTCATATAGTTCTTCAAAACTGCTCTTAGACATGTTCCACATAGGTTTCAATAGAGCCCATAAGTGTCTACCAATTTTACCCCTCGTTATTACCTCACTTGTAGCTATGATTGAAACAATTGCTTCATAGCTTGCTGGAGGATATTCAATTAAATTCAGCAAACTCTTTACATAGATCTCAGCCTTATCAAGTCCAATAGCTTGGAAAACCTCATCAATAAGTATAGCTACACGCTTCTTTCTCCATCTGTTTATAAGATCCTTAAGAATGTCTAGAGCAAGGGTAGCTAATTTAACTTGAGCAACACCAATAACCTCTGAGGTAGCTTCAGCAAGTTTATTAACCGCTTCACTTGTATCGGTATTAGCAATAAAGTCTTTATGTAATGGATCAATATAAATAGCTTCAAAACCGAGTTCTCGTAAGATAAAAGTAGCTTGTTTTAACCATGCGGTTTTGCCACAACCTTCAGGTCCGAAGACAACTATTGGAAATCTGGTGCCTTTCTCAGCAAGTTCTTCTACTTGTTTTAAAGCTCTTTCTCTATCAACGAACTCAATTTCTAATCCGGGTGCAAATGAGAGCTTAATCTTATTGGTATCCATAATATTCTTACTTAACATGAAGTTAATTATTACAAAAAGAAAGCATCTATCTTGCTGTAACCTTTAATTAAGCTCTTGCTATGAAAGTTCTCGTAGGCTTAACTTCTCCTGTCACAGGATCCACAGCTAATCCTAAGGCTTCAAGTGCAAAGACCCCAAGTAATGGCTCATCAACATCGAAAACTCTAATTGGAATTAAATCACCTCTTCCCATAATTTCTAGATAAGCTGTCGTATACCATGCCTCAACCATCCTTCCATCAGCTAATGTGACCATAGTCTTAAATTCCAATCTCAAACCTAACGCTTCAGCTAGCCATTTAGGGATACATGAATATGTTGCACCAGTATCAATAAGCATCTTAACATCTCTAATCTTTTGCTTAAGCGGATCTCCCAACTTAACTGTAATGTAAACGTGACCCATTATTTTGTCATTACTTATTTATATTGCATTACTTCTTCATATAATTTGTAATATTCTTCTACCATTCTTTCATAGCTATAATTTAAAGATTGCCTATGATTATGCTCACCCATTTCTATCATTAGTTTAGGATTTTCTACAATTTCAATTATTCTTTCACTCATTTCTTTGTAATTTTCATGATTTACAATGAATCCTCCTTCTTTTCCTATGAGCTCCTCAGCTATACCTACAGGTGTGCTTATAATCGGTAATTTAAAGTAAGCTGCTTCTACCAAAGCATGTGCGAAGTTATCATATCTCGAGCTCCATATAAATAAATTTGAATTGCAATAAACTTTCCATAATTCTTCGCCGCTTAGCCATCCTTTGAAGATTACTTTATCTTGCAAACCTAAATCTTTGCATAATTTAATTAACCTTTCTTTATATCCTTTTTCTTCCTTTCCGTATCTGCTAGGAATCACATCTCCCACTATTATATAACGAAGCTTATTATTTCTTTTATAAGCTTCATAAAAAGCTCTGATTGCCATTTCCAAATTGTTTTTATAAGTCAATCTGCTTACAGTAAGTAAATTTATTGTTTCTTTATCTTCTTTTCTTATATTAATATTTGGAAATTCTATACCGTTTGGTATTATTTTTATTTTATTTTCTGGAATTCCAAAGCTAATTAATTCTTTTGCTTCACTTTTTGATGTTGCAACGATTTTCTTGGCAACTCTTAAAGAAAACTTCATTGTTATTGCATCGTAGATTATATTTGGCAATCTTGATTTCAAATCTAAATTCAAGAATTCATAGCCTCTAACAGTTCCATGTGTTGTAATTATTAAAGGTACTTTTCTAAGGAAAGAAGATATAGCCCCAGCATCTGTCTGGAAATTCCTATATCCATGAACATGAATTATGCTGCAATCTTTTTTTAAAGAATCAAGTAGCATTTTCAAAGATAGCTTGTAATGGCCCGAGCCAAAAAATGGTTTATATTCGATTATCTTACTTCTCTTTAATTTTACAGTTCCTTTTTTAAAGGTTAAGATTATTGAACTAATACCTTTCTTTTCTAAACCTTTAGTTAAAAGATACGCCTGTTTTGAAGGACCTGTGAATTCACTTCCAAATTCGCCAATCAATCTTAAAATTATCAATTCAGTTTCAAATCGAACTCTCTTAGATCTTTAACTTTACCTTCAACTATTGCTTCCATAACTTTGAAATCCTGATAAATTATATTTTTCCAATCTAATTTTTTAGCAGTGTTTCTCATAGAGCTGAAATCTTTATTTTCAACTTCTTTCAAAGCGAGTTCTAAGTCTTCAGCGATCATATTTGCATTTGAAGGATCTCTAAAATACATTGCTACGTTGCCCAAAGATCTTGAAATACCTTCAGTTTTCGTAACCAAAAAAGGCTTGCACATGCTTAAGTACTCTCTTATTCTTGTATGAAGGTTTGCTCGGTTCATCTTTGTTACAGGTAATAAAGGTAATGCACATAATGATGCTGAAGCTATATAGTTTGGCAATTCTTCATATTCTATCCATCCTGTTAGCTTAACTTCTTTAGCCAAACCATTTTCATTTATTAATGACCTTAAATAATTCATATAATTTGGCCTACCTTCTCCTACAATTAATAGAGAAGCTTTTTCTTTTAGTTTATTAAAAGCTTTTACCAATAAATGAACTCCATCATAAAGTCCCATGTCACCATGATAAAAAATTACTTTATCATTCAGTTCAAGCTTACTTTTTATAATATCAGGATTTGTTTTATCAGGATTGAAATGCTCTGTATCAACACCATTTGGTATTACTGCAACTCTTTCTTTGTTAAGACCATATTCATTCCAATAATCTCTGCCTAAATCTGTTTCAACGTTTGCATAATCTACATTTCTAGCTATTTTCTTCTCCATTCTTTTTAAAAAAGGTACCACCAAATTTTTAAAAGGCATATCAAATTGAACGTAAAGGTCGCTTATAAAGTCGGTTAGCTCTGCATAAATTGGAATCTTTATTTCTTTTTTGTTTGATATTGCTGCATAAGTTGGCAAGATATTAATAGTTCTAATTATATCAAATTTTTCTTGTTTACATAGTTCTTTTATTTTCTTTCTCATTTCCCTCATTATTTTTATTCTTGAAAAAATGTTGAATTGCTTAAATTCTAAATTTATGTATTCATAATTAGCTAAGTTATCTTCTGGCAAATCTGATTTAGGACAAATAACTGTTATATCGTTTCCTAATTCTGAAAGATACTTAACGCTATAATTTGGTCTTCCTGCTCTTTTCTTAGATGGCAGAGACTGTTCGCAAACCAGCAAAATTTTAAGTTTATCCACTGAAAAAGTTAAAAATTACATTAATTATTCTGCAAAATAATTTTAGAATATGAATATTTTTTTATTATCTTAATTTTAAATAACAAAATCGCAATGAAATTTAGTTTTAAGAATAATCTTATCGATTATTTAGAAATTCTAATTAAATATGAGTCCCTGTTATTAAAAAGTATATCATTATTGTTTTTGTATATCAAAAAATTTAAATAATTTGAAAACGATGCTGGAGATATATCGTTAGCCCATCTTTCAATAGTATAGGTACTTATAGCTATATAAGAATTGCTCATATTCATATCAAGCGATAATTTATAATAAGCTATTGAAGAAGGGAGAGTTCCATTAAAATGATAAGGCAAAATACTTGGGTCTATTGTTCCAAAAATTTTTGTATGAGATTTCATATAAAGTATGAATTTAGCTAAGGAAAATGATTGCTGAGTAGTGTACATTATTCCTTGTGATGGATAACTATATTTTGCAAAATAAGGAGAGTCATCTGTTAATAAATTAGATGAAAAGAAAGCAAAAACAATAAGAAGCAATAGCAAAGCAAACGTGGTTTTCCTCTTGAAAACAATAAAGGATCCAGCTAAAAAAGATACAGGTACTAATATGTAAAGTATTGCTATAGTTTGTTCCACTGCAGTACCAGAAAAAAGAACAATAAAATTATATGCTACAATAGTTAAGGCAGTCAAAGCAAGAAAATAACTTTTAAAGTTTCTTCCGTTTATAAAAGCATATAATAAACCTACTGTTCCTAGATATATCACTATAGAATACCATGCATGGGATAAAGTATAGAATGTTAAAGAATCTAAATTTGGATCAAAATAAGGAGTTGAAGGACTTTCTAGTTTCAAACTATATGCTGGATATATTAGACGGGGTAAAATCTCGGAAAAAAAAGGAAAAGCATGGAAAAACAAATAGAAAATGATCAATCCAAAATAAATTATTGAATATGTTCTCAGGTACTTATTATAAGTAATTAAAACAAATGTCAAAACTAACATTACGATCGCAAAAATAATTGCTGCTGTAGGATGGAATAAAAACATGGTAATTGAACTTAAGACTAAAATTATTATGAATTTCCTATTTTCTTCAATCCTTATTAATGAGTAAAAAGAAATTATGAAAAAAATGAATGAAAAGGGATGCAGAGTATAGGAATTGAAAGATGTATAGCTATAAATCAAGCTAAAAACTATTGTTGATATCAATGAAACTCTTATGTTATTTGAAATTCTATAAACAATAATATAAGCAAAAAATAAAGAAACACTAACTATTAGCGAATTGATTAACATATACATGAATGTTACTTTACCAAATGGGATTAGCCAAATTATTGAATTAAGAATATAATATAATGGGAAGTATGTATAACCACCTAAGTAATCAGGGACATGTGCTAAATTATAAACCCTTACACTATTAAAGTAATGGTAATAAGGATCCCACCATGGTGGAACGCCGTTAATTAAATACAAGCTTATTCTTTGTACGAAATGTAGAATAACTAGCTGTACTAATATAAGCAGTGCTATTTTCTTTGAAATTTTAAAAAATATAGCTTGAAAAGTAAGCAAGGCCATCGCTACTGTAATGAATATGTAAAACTCTATTACTCTGTAAACATTGCTGATATAAATCGAGTAAATTGTTGCTGAGATAAAGAATGAAAAAATGATAGTTAAGGCAAAATTAAGTTTATCATTCTTAATATTAAATTCATTAAAGTTTGGTTTTTGAATTAAATATAAATATGTAGCTATTCCAAGAACAACGCCTAAAAAGTTCAGGGTTATAAAGTATCCTGTTACTGTAAATTTTATAAAAAGAGAAATAAGTAGAAAGATAAGTAGTATAATTGATAGAGGAAATAATATTTTAATAGTTCTTAAATTTATTATTTTTTCAAAAATAATACTCATTTAAAATGACAAAATCTTATAATTTTGATAATTTTTAATTTTTAAATTATAGATATTTTTAAACTCATTCAGGAGTTGGAATAACTTTAAAATTCAAAGACCTAAGATTTTCAATAGTTCTCTCTAAATATTTCTTTGCCATATAGCTTTCCTCTAGACTTTCAGCATCAAGATAAACTTTTGGATAGTAAATTATATATACATCAAGATTTTGAAATGAATCTACAAATTTCTCAATATCCTTGATTAGACTTGTTATTATATAAGCCGTATTGATATTCCCACTTTCCATATTTTTATCATCAAATAAAACTTTGGTTTCAAAATAATTTTGATTGTTCATATCAAATATTTTAAACAAAATCTCATTTTTAAACAAATACAAAATTTCTTTTAACTTTTCTGATGGTATAATGTCTTTTATTTTATATATATCTTCCAGCTTTATCTTATAATAATCGATGATATACTTTAAAACTTTTTCAAGGATGCTTGATTTATTTCCTATTTCTTGTTTTATAATTAATTTATCTTTTCCGTAAATTTCAATTATTAAAGGAACTTCCCTTGAGACATAGTTCATTATAAGACTTAAAAAATAACTGCCAAGCTCATCTTTCGTTATTTCGCCTGGAAATCTTGTATCGAAAAGAATATAAAGAGTCCCTCCCTTTTCTTCATGGAATTCTTTTACAAATAATTTTGTATGTCTTGCTGTAGCTTTCCAATCTATCCTTCTTATTGTTTCTCCTTGTACATATTCCCTACTGTAAGCATATTCGGTTCCTAATCCTATTTTTGGTTGTGGAAACTCTCCTATACCATAATATCCCATTTTAGCAAGCAAACCTATCGCTTCAATTATTTTTAAATAAATTAATGGATAAACTGTAAGTTCAATTTTTATGGGAATTTTATATAGTCCTTCGAAGAATGAAAACTTGCTTTTAAACCTAGATTTTATTCCATCAAGCTTGTAAATTCCAGAATGATTTGGTTTAAGAAGTAAAGTTAGTTCTTTCTTTCCCTTTTTTAATTCCTCTTGGGAAAAACTTAACCATGATTCCTTTTCTATTTTTAAATCGATTTCACTTTCAATTACAATATTATATGATATTACGTTTTTCCTGAAAATACTTGCTTGAATATGGTTTGGCTCTACTTTAATTTTTTTAAATTTTTTATATATTGTTTTAAAACTAAGGAAATCATAGAGAAGTAGTGAAGCCAAGCTTATCGAAATAAACATGATAATCCAATCGAAGAAAAAAATACCAAGTAATAATGCTACTAAAGAAGAAAGTGATATCTTAATCCCTTTGGAGGTTAACTTAATATGTTTCAAAATTTTGGAACAGGAATGCTTTCTAGAACAGCATTTATGCTCTCTCGAACTTTAATTCTCTCAGCTTGAAGTTCAGGTAACAAAGATACCCTATGTGCTAAGACATAAGGTGCAACAAATTTCACATCATCTGGAATGACAAAATTTCTTCCTTCAAGTAAAGCTTTTACTCTTGCAAGTTTGAAAAGCCAAATAGTTGCTCTTGGACTTAGAGAAAATTTGAAGAAGGTTTTATCTTCTCTTATTCTTTGAATAATATCAATAATGTATTCTTTGACCTTATCTGAAACATATATTTGTTTTGCTTGTTCAGATAATTCCTCTATTTGTTCAGGAGTCGTAACTTGCTTAACATCGAAAAGTTCAATTTTATCAATGTTTGAGATTATTGAGATTTCTTCCTCTCTTTTTGGATATTCTAGCTCAATTTTTACTGCAAATCTATCCAATTGATGTGGAGCCAAAGGATAAGTTCCTGGATATCCATAGGGCAATTGAGTAGCTATTACTAAGAATGGTCTCGGAAGTTGAAAAGTTTTCCCTTCAATTGTAACCTGTAGCTCTTGCATTGCTTCTAAAAAAGCAGCTTGTGTTTTAGGAGGAGCTCCGTTAAATTCGTCAGCCATAACAACATGGGCAAATATCGGTCCTTTTTTTATCTCAAACTCCTGAGTTTTTTGATTATAAACACTAGTACCAATTATATCTCCAGGTAATGTATCAACAGTAAGCTGAATTCTATTAAATTTTCCTCCTATAACTCTAGCTATAGTCTTTGCTAAAGTTGTTTTTCCTACTCCAGGAGGACCTTCAAGAAGAATGTGACCTTTAGCTATCAACGTCATTATTGAAATTTCAATTATTTCTTTATTTCCTACTATTATTTTAGAAATTTCGTTAACAATTGCATTATAAATTTTATTGACTTCCATATTTCTCTCTTTCCTCTTTTATTTTTCTAAGAAGATCTATATCCCAATCTGGATTCTCCCTAATTATCCTTTCTAATTCATTTGATTTTGCTAACATATTATTTTCTTTAATTTTAAACAAAAATATAAATGCAATACACCCAGCTAAGATAATATATTTAATTAAAGAAGTAGAGATCGCTGAATATAGCAAGTACGCATATTCTTTTAAATATGTTAAGGCATCGGCTTCCCAATGTAATACATCTAGAATAGCTGTTCTGTTTTGAATTAGAAAATATAAAAGCTTTGCATTATCTCCTTCATTTATGAATGAATTGACCCAAATGTAAGGAGTTGCTATTAGTATAATTTTTCCTTTACCATAATTAATAGAAGCTGCGACAGTAAAAGGACCGAATTTTTCTGTATTGTTGATTTTTATGTAGCTGAATACACTTGTGCTTGCAATTAAATCATGTTTTGAATCTAATATTAAATACGTAGAATAATACAAGCTCAAGTTTTTTAGATTTTGAATTGAAGAAAAACCACGCAAAATTAATGAATTACCAAAGTTAAAAACCGGATCATTTACTGTTTGATTTCCAAATCTTGCATCCAAACCTAGGCCATTAAGTAACTGGTTTCCTGAGCCAAAGTTATCTGCGAGGATTAGCAATCCACCATTATTTAAAAATCGTTCTATGTTATCTATCTCCTCCTCATAAAAAGGCTTTTGAGGACCTATGATTATTAAAACAAAATCTTGACCAAAAGTTGGCAAAGAAGAATAAGTAGTTAACCTTATGGCGTTCAATTTAGATTTAAGTAAAGATAGTCCATTCCAATAAGGATTGAGATCACTAAAAACTTGAACACTTGGCAAATAATTTATTATATATAGAATAGCAATCAAAATTGTCAAGGTAGCAACAAATAAGATTATTCTACTTTTCATAGATTTCTCTTAGTTTGTTAAATAATATAATATCATTCTTAATTTCTTCTTCGCTTAGACCAAAGCCGTAAATTTTCTTTTCATGATCGAGGCTTATTTTCTCGTAATATTCGTATCCTTTAAGAATATCTTTTACTATTCTAAGATATTCCCTTATGGTTTGGTTCTTTTTAGGAATTTTACCAGTTACTTGTGAAACAAATAATGTAGCTTGCCAATAGATATCGCTAACATCAATTTTCTCGAGAATTTTAGTTTCTTCTCTTTTTTCCTCAGTAGATATTTCGCTTTTTCTGCGACTATTTAGTTTCATCATAATAGGCGTAAGAATCAATGCTGCTGGTAAAAAGACTTCCAAAGGATTCAAAACAAATATGGATATATTCTGTTTTAAAGGAGAGATCCATGCTTCATTTGGTTTAACATATATTGTTAATTCCCAGTTTCCAGTAGAGGTAAAAAAATTAGAGTTAATATAAATTTTAAACGAGCCATTAGAATTTGTTAAAGTATAAGAGTTAACTCCATGACCATAAACTTGAATTTGCGAATTATTTAAAGGAGTATCATTTGAAAGTACTTTTCCTGATATAATTAATGCAGATCCGCTGAGTATAAACTTAGGATAATCTATAAGCAATTGAATTGAATACCTTTCTACCGTTATAATTGAAGCATAAGATACTGGAGCTATCAAATCTTTTGCAACAGTTTGAATTGAAAAAATTATATTGCCTGCTGTTTGATCTTCAGGAACAAAAATTATGAAGTTAAAACTGCCTTCATCATTTGTTGTTGTATTATAAATTTTGTTAAAAATTTTCAAGAATACTGTAATATTTGAAACTGGTATTGAGTTAAGACTTAAATTTCCTTTGATTTGAAAACTCTCACCAGGATAAACCTTTGAGGGTACATGAACATGTAATGTTGGAGTAAAATAGAGTAAAGTCAAACTTATCTTATTTGAAACTGCAGGAGAATACTTTTTAGTATCATTGCCTGTAGGGAAATAGCTTGCAAAAATATATGTTATACTTTTATAAATATAAGGTATTCGTATAATTCCTGAAAAGCTTCCATCATTCTTTGTTGTAAAGTTATTGAGAAATATATTTTCTAAAAATATAGATATTTGCTTTTCACCTATTCCTGTATCATTTCTTGCCATAAGTCTTCCTTCTAATAATATTTCAGAACCAATGTATGCTTCGGTTGTATTCGCAATTAAAAATAATGATGTAGGTGTTATTTCATCATTCAAAATTCTTGTTTGGATATCCTTTATTAAATAAAACAAATCAAGAAATTCATGCAAGTATTTTAAATAAACATCGTTTAAGCCCTTCAAATGTTTAGCTAGTAAAGCTGATTCTTCTCCCAATGAGTTAGAAATTAAATGGAAGGCTTGGTTTAATTCATTCAGAGTTGAATTCACAGAAACTAAAGTTGCATTAACAGAGTTAAGAATAATTGTTGCGTTTCCAAGATCCGAAATTTTTACATAAAACTTAGCTTCATATAAAGAGGAATTTAATTGTAAGAACTGCTGGTTAAGCCGATTAAAAAGCTCATTTATCCTTTTAAAAATTATTCTCAAATCTGAAGGATATTTGACATAGTTTAATTGATCTAGAATTTCAGACGCTGAGGCATTATCTCCTCTTTTTATTGCATCAATCAACCTTATATATAGATTTACAATCGATAAACTAGGCGCTGTTTCTTGTTTAAGTTCATAAGGATTGTGAGGGATCACCAAATTTTTTGTTTGTTTGATTTCATAAGTCGGCAAATAATTATACAAACCGTTTGTTAAAACTAAAATAAGAAGCACTATCGATAATATTCCCAAGATATCATATTTTCTGAATCTCATACTAAAAACAATGCTTTAATTATGTAAATAACTACTATATAAACAAAAATGATAAATAGCGATAAGCCCAAATAATCAAAATACTTTCTTCTAGGAGAATAAATTTCAGAAACTAAAAAATACACAATAATATAAGCAAGTAAATATACTTCAATCAAGTTTACATTATAGGATATAAATAATATATCTAGAAATACAATGATTAATACTAATGTAAGTAAGTATTTTGTATGTTTATTCAATATAAAAGTCTTAAATGTATATAAATCTTATCTTTTTGAACTTCTTCTTTAACTATTCTTACAGGAGTTTTTTTCATTGTTACTACTGTTAAAGCAGCTAAGCTAGCAGGTAAAGAACCTAAACATTTTGAAAATTGAGGTAGCTTTTCCTTCGTATTTGGTTTGGTTATTTCTATAATTATATTTTCAGCAGTTTCAACAGCTATAACTTTGGAACAAAATTCAGTCATATCGACAAGGACTTTTTCCAAAGCTTCACTCAAAGAGAAATCATAATTTAAAATATTCTTAACTATTGTACATCCTGGAGGATAAAATTTTATAACAGGTATATTCCTAACAAGCAAGAAAACATTTCTTTTATCGATTTCTTCAATAGGCAAACTCTCAATCGTTTTAATGGGTAAAATAACTGAAGCATAACCTTCATTTGGAGGGAGGTAAATAGCCTTAGATTCAATTTTAAGTTCTTCAAGAATAGCCTCTATAGTTAAAGCTGAACTTTCAATCAAAGATCTTATCGTTGCTGGCGGAGTCGGTTCTTCGGGAAGCATTATTGCTGCAATTCCTATAATTATTGCTCCTATTCCTATTGCTGTTAAAGGTATGTTTCCATAAAAAACATAAAAGAAAAATGAAACTATAATACCGAATATTATTAAGACCTTTCCAAATAACGAATAACTTTCTCTCATATTTTTTCAGCTTGATTTAATAACTTTAAGTAAGGTAATTTTCTGAAAATTGATATGATTGAAAAAATTAAAGTTGTAGAGATCAAAGCTACCAAAACTGGCTCAAGTCGAATGCCCCATGGTGTATAATTAAGAATAAAACCTTCTAAAGCTACAATTCCAATACTTAAAGCGATTGAAAGACTTAATCTTTCAATACCGTTTAATTCATCAGGTTTAGGAAAAATGCTCTCAATTAATACGTAACCTGGCAAAAATAGAATAAAAATTGAACCTAGAATATATCTGAAGTATAAAATAGGATATATCTGGGGCATTAAATATATAGTGTACAAAGTTATTAGACTAATTACTAGAACACTCCAAAACCAAGAAGAATATCCTGATTTTAAATAACTAAAAAAATTTGTTGGAGGATTATAGTCAATTTTAGCTAACAGACCTTCATCTATTAAATCATTTATTATTTTCAATACTTTACTCCTTTTTAAACCTGTTTTAATTCTAATTTGTTTAACAATTTCATTAACTGTCAACGTTTCTTTTTCCAACAGTTCTAAAATCATTGATCTAACTTGTTTATCTGATACTTTTTGCATCTTATTTAGTCACGTTTAAGTATAGTTGATTCCAAATTCCCATGTATTTAAAATTATTTTGTGTAACCGAATAAGCCCAAAGCTCGAAGATTAGCTTAATATTTTCCCCTGTCATGTTTAATGCTAAGGTAATTTTCCTTATCTCAATTTGATGATTAAAAAGAATGAAGCTATATACAGCTATTGGAGGAACATCTAAATAATTAGTTTGATTTACTATACTTGTAGCGTTACCAACTTTTATCAAGACTTGGTAATACATTATATGTCCTTCTTTATTTTCGACATAAAGATACAAAGTAAAGTTTTGTCCTAAGGTTACATTTTTAGGATAATCGCCAATTTTTCCATCAGGTCCAAGTATACCGAGTGATGAGAATGGATTTTTGTTTAGATCTGCTAAAAAATAATTCGAAACAAGAAATGCTCCTATTATTATTATTACTGTTAATGTAACAATCGTAATTTGCTCATCAATCTTATATGAACCTTCTTTATTCTCATTTCTTCTTTTATTAGATTTCAATTTAATTATTCTCCAATCTTTATGTGCTCTATACCAAAGCTCCCAATACAAGGATGGTAAGTATTTGTAAAGCATAAAGCCTATAATTACTAACATAACTATTTGAAATATGAAAAGAATCATGGAATTCCTTTGGTTTATCATGGCTTCTTGTGCAATGCTAGGAACTTGATTCAAAACGTTTTCTGCAATTAAAAAAGCTTCATTATAATATTTTGATGCTAAAGTTGAGTTTATTTTTGAATAATAATTACCTAAATCTACTAGCTTAACTGCTTCATTAAGCTTGTTTGACAAATTTGTTATATTACCACCATTTTGTTCGGCATGTAATAAAGCTTTATAAGCTTCTATAATTTTATTTTGGACCTCATCATAAGTAATTTGAGCATTTAAATACACAGAGTTATTTGATATAATAAGAATAGAAATAATTAAAGTAATTAGTAAATTTAATAATTTCTTTTTAAGATTATTTGGATAAATCATTTGAATAACTTAATTTTTTTAAGAATGAGATAATGTGTCTATTTATTTAAAGTTGGAATATTTAATTCTAACCATAAGATTAATTAGCATCTTTCTTTGCTTTTGCCAGTCTTTGTGGATATTCACCTATCTTTCAACGAATCCAAGCGAATATGCTGCGACTAGATGCCTGTGTATATCGAGCATTGCTTCTATAATTCTATGCATTGCCTTTTCTAAAGCTAACATATCTTTGTAGTCTAGGTCTTCAATTTTCTTCGATAGTATTTCGTTTCTGATAAACTGCGTATTTCTTCTGCTTTCTTCGATTCTTGATGAAATAACCGTTTTATTTAATTTTGGATCAAAAGTTATCAAAAGTTTAATTTCTATTAAAGCATCTGGTTTTCGTTCTGCTTTTTATGAGAGATGTTCAGTAATTTTAGGCTGTGCTTTGATTATGATACCTTCTTTGAGTATTTTTGAGAGAATTATTGGATTTGTTTGGTTTAAGAGCACAATATCTATATGATCTTCGTTGATCTGTAGAGTTTTTGCTATCTGGGTTACAATATATCCAATTTCTAGCAAATCTTCTTTTTTTAATTTTAGGGCTATATCTATGTCATGGACGCTGAACTTATTTTTTGCTATGGAACCAAATAATATTGCTGTTTCAACACTTTCAAATCTTTCAAATAACCTTTTTAATTTAGGTAATACGTAATCCAGTATAAGCTTGTTCTTAATCATTTAAGGATTTGTAAGTTTATTTTTTAGAAATGAGTTATTTATCTTTTTATATTCGAATATGTTAATCCTAACCAAAAGATATAATTAGTATCTTTTAACCAATCTTTTATTTTTGGTATCATTATTACTGTTTTGATTTTTAATAACGCTTCTGCAACTTCTTTTCCTTTCTTCATTATTTTTTCTTTAAAAGAATTTAATTTCTTCATTATTGATATTACTGTTTCGATGATCTCTTTGTTTATTATCTTTTTAATTTTTGATAACTTCATGCAAGCAATGTAAAATGCTTTATCAATTGCTGAAAGATTATTCCATAATCCTTTTCTTAAGCATGATCTATAAAATCTTGATAGATCTGAAAATGATAAACTATGCATTTAATTAATTAATCACCTTATTGTTTAAAAACTTTAAAATAAGACTATTCTTATTAAAGAGAATCTAGCGCCATACTCAATTTTTTAATTAAATAATTACTTGAGGCTAAATTTTTAGCCTAAATTTTAAAAGTCAATGCAAGGAGCCATGTTTTCTTACAAAGGGGAATCATACAAATAAAACTCATATAAAATGGCTCTTACGTCTCTAAATTAAAAACACTTTTCCAAAAGCTAAAATTCTTCTACAAATAAGTAACCATTTAAAGTTTGATGTTATTGGTATAAAAATTATAACTAGCTTTGTGTTTTTCATTAAGACCATTTAAGGAGTCCTTAAATATTAAATATTTAGTTTTGGTTTAATGTTTGTTTTTCTTTTTATATATAATAATATTATATAATCCGGATTGAAGTATACTTCAATCTCAATTTCATATATATAATATATTACTATTTTATATGAGTATTCTGTTTCTTAGCGAGAATGCATTAATGCTATTATTGTATCATGAATACAATTATAAATGGCGCTCCTCAGAATTTTTGAAGTAAACAAGTCTTTCTTTTTTATGCTGCGCTACTATATTTATATAAGGCTAGATTGCCTCGTTGTGATATTTTTTTAAATCCGAGTGAGTAAGCTTCATAATCATTCCAATATAATAAATATAGGTTATGTTTTGGTACATTTTCAAATGCTTGTTGTAGACTAGGAAACATGTTATATGTTCCGCCTCCACCAAATCCTATGATTTGTGCGTTTGTGTAATATAATGCCCATCCTGCGAAGTCTCCATATACTAATAGTATTATGTCTTTTTCGTTTTTTATTTGGTTTAGTAATGTTATTGTTGGTTCAATATCGTATAATGGTATTGATGTTTGGACCATACTAGTTGGCATCTTGCCTGGCATTTCATAATATGGGGGGATTATTTTTAGTCCTATGAATGTGAATGTTGATAAATTCATCAAAAGTATTATTGCTATCGTTATTGTTTGATTTTTACTAATTTTCATTTTTATTTTCCATACTGTATTTGTTGCGTATATTGCTAACGGTATTGCTAGTAATAGTATAATTCTCCATGGCTCTACCATTCCAAGTAGAAATGATGGTGAAATTATTGTTGATAATGAGCCTAACAGTATTAATATTAACCAAGTAGTCATTACTTTATCTTTGAAGTAACCTATTATAGAAAGCGGGATAATAGGTAAGTAAAGTTTCATGATCATTATGATGTTTTGTGATTCATACATTATTGATTGAAATGTTGGGTATGTAAATATTGGGATCTGGTATAATTTGAGTAAGTTATCTATGTTTAAGTATTTGTATATGAAAAGTGTGAATGCTATAAATAGGATTGCTAGGAAGATTAGACCATGTTTGTTTTTAATATTAGTTAATGCTAGGATTAGTAATAATGATATTAGTATTACGCCTGTTAATTGGTGTGCTAAAATTGTTAGCGTTGTTAATATTATGAATGTTATTGTAATATGGGGTTTTTTTGTTATTGATTTTATTATTGATACTGTCAATGTTAGAAAAACTAATCCGAGCATCTGGTCATGCAAATCCCAAGATATGCGTAGGTTAGCTATTGAAAGAGTCGTTATTATGGATGCGAGTAATGATTTTGTATTGTTCCATTGTAAGTAGTTTTTTGTTAATAGATATATTGATAATCCGAAGAATCCGTAAATAATTATTGGTAAAATTTTCATTGCTATTACTACATCGATTCCTATTGCGTATAATCCTCCTAATATAACAGTTTGGAACAATCTGTATGGCGGCCATAAACCTTCTTGTGCATGATATTTTGCATATGCAAAATATAATGGCGTATCGTATCCTATTGGATATGGGAATTGTATTTCTGGTATTGCTCTTATTGTTGCAGGAATTATAAATGATAATATTATTGCGTGTTTTTTTAGATTTATTGTAACTTTTAGAGATTTCATGTTCTAGTATCTAATATTATTACTTTATTGTTCATGTATGCTATTTTGAATTGTTTGATCAAATGTTGATATTCTGGCCATGTTTGTATAGTTGCCGTTGGTATTCTTGGTATTACTATATAAGTTATATTGTTTTGTTTTATAATTTGCCTTGTGTCTAATATTGACAATTCATTTTGAGTTGCGTCTTTTTGTGGATTTTGTCTTTTAATGTTTATTATTATGTTATTTTGTGTGCATGTTAGTCTAATTTGTCGATTATCTGGCGTATTTGTTACTGTTTCTGCATTTGTTGTAATAATTATTGTATCTATATCTGTATAAATTTTGGTATCTTGTGCTATTTCTATTAAGTTTACTTGTCTTTGTGGCGATATTTCTATTATGAGTGTTGTATTTTTGATTTGAAGATTTGTTTTTATTATGTAGTTTATAGTTAATGTAGGCATTGTACTTATTGTTATCGTTTTATTTATCATGACATCTTGGTTATTATATATTGTTTGAATTACTGCTATGCTTTTTTGCGCTTTTAATGTTGAGGTTGCTGTGAAGTTCTTCGTCATTAATATAGCAGTTGTAAAATCTTTTGTTGATGTTTTGTTCGTTGCAATGATTAGTTTTTGGTCATTTACGATTAATGTTTCATGATATTTCCCTTGTTTCCAGATACTTATTATTGGTGTAAAGGACTGGTTATAAGGGTTTTGATCTTGTATTCTAAAATATCCGTTTCTAATGTCATATGTTGACTTTAATATTGCTGATGCTATATAATATCTTTCTAATTGTCCTTCTAGGAAAAAGAATCGGGGGTCAGCGTACCTATATACCCTCCTTTGCGAATATCCTTCTATCCATTTCCCTATCATCTCATCTGCTATGAAAGTTTCGTTTGGTAATGTGTTTGTTTTTATCCAGTTTAGTGCCGCAAGCTTTTCATGATCTCCATATGGATCATGTATTGGTACCCATGAGTTTACATTATTTATTGTTTGCAATCCTAGCGTAAATGTGTTTATTGATGCAGTTAGTGTGAGTATTATAATTACTATTCCCTCTATTGTTTTATATTTCATTATTTTCTTTATAGCTTTGGATGGATGGATTGGTATATCTAGCATTGTAAGAGCTGTTGCTAGTAGAAGCGGGATTGGTTGTATTGAAAAGAAGAATATTCTGTTGTAATCGATTGCTATGCCTAACAAATATCCTTGTGTAGCTATTATTGGAAATAGGGACCAACTAATTATTAGTGTTAAGTGTTGCGGTTTTATTAATTTATACGTTCCTAGCGATAGTAAGATTATTAATATGATCATAATTATTAGTATAATTAGGGAGATAAACGGTAATGGGGATTTAAATACCCATGGTATTGTAACTATTGGATTAAATCTTAATTCATAGTATGCTGCTTCATTATATGTTAAGAATTGTGAAGGATATGCGAGTGTGTATCTATATATTATGAATATGGTTAATGATATTATCAGCGAAGTAAGTATTGGTTTTGTTATTTCTTTTAGTGCGATTTTGTTTTTGTAAAGTATTAGCAAGAGTAACCATAGTAATGTTACTCCTAAATATATGGTGTAGGTTAAGTGGTGCGTTAATGGTAATAATATGCTTAATATTACTAGGATAATTTTGTCTTTGGTTATTGGATTTTCTATTATTTTTATTATCATATAAAATGTAAATCCTAACAATATTAACCCTAATAAATTGGGATATCCTCCCCATCCTAACATTTCTGAATATATTGGCATTACTGATGCATAAGCTGTTATTAATGCTGGTATCGGTTTTTTAGTTATTTTCTTTGCTATTAAAAATATAGGTAATGGCTGTAATGAAAAAAATACTATTCCAAGTATTTTTAGTGTTGTTATTGGATCTAGAAAAATTTCTAGTAGCAATATTATAAAGAATGGTAATGGTGGGTACTGCCACGCTCCTATATTCCACATTGGATAAAGTCCTTGTTCTACTGTTGGATTGTTTACACCAAATGCTTTTTCTATTGTTGATTTGATTGCGTTTGCATACATTAACCATTCTCCTGGATCACTCCACCATGGCAAACTTCGTTGTGAAAATATTATTGTTACATAAGCCATAGGTATTAGTATTGATAAGGATAATAATACAAGTTCTATTTTTCCTGAAGTCTTCTGATTAATAAAGTTCCATGCTTTTGTTATTTTTTCATCTAAAACGTTTATTTTACTGTTCATATTAATTATGTTGTTTGCTTCTTTACTTTGAAGATTATTATTAAATTGTTCTCAAATACTGGTATATATTTATCATTTTTTAGGAATTTTACATAATCTTGTACTGACTTTGATAATGCTATGTAATCAATATTATATTTTTTGATTATTTCATCTACTGTATAAGCCCATAGGTGATCATTCCACCAACTTTTTTTTGCGGTTATGAACGTCATACTGAGCTCTGCTTTAACTGTATTATTTGTTGGCGTGAATGTGTATAATACTCGAAGTTGCCCCCATTTTGGATCTGATCCTACCGTATAGTTCTTAGCGTTTGTTTCAATTTCAATTATTTTTTCATCTATGATTAGTCTAAGTTTATTTGAATAATACGTGTAATCTTTCAATTTTGATTCAAAGGGTATCCATATTGGTATTTTTGTTTCTTGTAGTGTTGCATTTATCGTTGGTATTATTATGTAATTTATATTTACTGTTTTAGAATCTTTTGCGAGCCCTATTGTTTTTATTATTTTGAGAGATTTTGAATTATATGTTATTGATATTGATGCAGACGTTGGTGTTTTATTTATCCATGTTATGTTTGATATCGTTGCTTTATATGGTGATTCAATCCATGTATTGTTAGCATATATAAATGATGTTTCTACTGTGCCATCTACTAGATATATGGCTTTTGTGTAGTCTGGTCCTGTTGATTGTTCTATCCATGGTGTTTTGTCTGTTTCATATGGTATTCCGTCTAATATTCTTAGATATTCATTTCTCATTTCTATGTTATATCCGCTAAGAATTAAGCTTGCTGCTTCATACCTTTCTAATTCTCCTATCATGAATATTTGAAATGGAGGTAATTGTAATAATGTTCTTCTTTCCGCATATCCTTCTATCCATCTTCCTAAAGTTTCATCTGCTACAAATATTGCGTTTGGCGAAGTATTTGTTTTTATCCAGTTTAGTGCTTCTAATCTTTGGTCTGAAGCATATGTATAATCTGTAATGTAATGATAATATTCATTTACTTTATATACTGTTATTACTCCAGTTAAAATGTTAATCATAACTGTAAGTAGCAAGAGTGATGCGACTATTATTTGGGGATTCAGGTTTTGTGTAAGTGTTTTGGAGTCATTCTTTTCTTTTAATATCGCTATGGTTATTGAGCTTAGTATTATTATCGCTGGTATTGAAAAAATAGGGAATCTTCTCGGGTCTAATGCTATTCCTAATATGTATGACTGTGTGAAAAGAAATGGAAAAAATATCCAAACTAGTAATATTATTAATTCTTCTTTTTTGTTAAGGTAGTATAGTCCTAGTGAACCTATTGTTGCTGTTAGAAAAAGAAGCGATGCTGCTAATGGATCTTTAAATATCCACCAAAAAGCATCCATATCAAATGGTCTGTTTAATTGAGATGCATAATTAAATATTATATATTGAAATGGTCCTGCCAAGATTCTCCAAATTATGAAGGTAATTACAGATATTGTAATTGGAATTAATATTTTAAGTTGTGATAATTGAGCGCGTTTTCTGATGATACTTAAAAATGTTAATAATATAATTATTGAACCTATTACTGCGTAGACTATTAATGTTAAATGATGTGTTATTGAGAGTAGTGATGTAAAGATTGATGCCATTAATATGTTTTTGTTATTCTTTTCTCCTTTCATTATTTTATAAAGGTAGTATAATGATAAGTTAAGAAACATTATTCCTAATAAATTCGGGTATCCTCCCCATCCGTACATTTCTGAAAAAGCTGGATGGAATGCTGTTAGCCATACTGCTATTATTCCTGCTTTGTAACTATTTGTTATTTCTTTTGCCAGTGGATATACTGTGAGGGGTAATAATGATATTAAAGTTATGCCTAGCATTTTTAATGATAACAATGCATTATGTGTTAGAATGATAAATATAGCCAATATTATATTAAAAAATGGAGGATATTGAAGTACTGTTTGATCCCAAAGTGGATATGTATTACCTAGTAATGCGTTAGCATTTTTTAGCCATATTGCAGGATCATTAATTGGAGGAAAAGGATCTGGTCCAAATATTAATAGATATACAACGAAGTTTATAAACGAGGGAAGTATTAATAAAATGATTTGATTTTTTCTTTTCACTGTATTATTACTTTATAGATCGTTAGATAATCGTTTTGGTACAGCGATTTAAATATTTCATAATAGAGACCGAATTTATCCATGTTTTCTTTTTTAACTACTGTTGGTATTATAGCATAGCTTATTTTATATTTAGCTAATAATTCTTTTATGTCTGCTGCTATAACTTTGCTATTCATCCAATTGATTGGTTTGGGATTCAGTATTTCTACCGTTACTTTAACTCTTATACTGTTTTGTATTGGCACGAATGTTGCTAATACTCTTGGCTGCGTCCATGTTTCATCTGGACCAAATGTTAATCTCACTAGAGTACCATTAAAAGTTATTTTATATTCGCCTATATCTGTTGAGAAATGAAATGTATTTCCTATTACCTGTGTGAATCCAAGTTTTCTTTCCCATGGTACCCACATTTTTAGTGTAAATGAGTTTATTATTGAAGTTGTTGAAGATATGTAATATTCTATTGTAGCTTTAGGGTCTGTTGTAAGTGTTAATTGTTTAATTATTGTCACCCCTCCTTCAAGCGAAAATATGTGTTGAATTGTTGCTATATTCTCTGTACGTATAATCCATGTTGTATTAGTACCCTTGTACTGGTAAAAGTCTGGACTTAATAGTTTGTTATTATATGTATATGATACACGTGCGTGATTTTCATCAATATATATGAATTCGGAATAATTATTTCCGTCTGATGATGCTATTGTTGGCAATCTTTGTGGCGCTTTACTTCCCCAATCTCTTAGTCTTATGAATTGATTTCTAAGTTCATAGTTAGCATTGAGTATCGTATCTGCATCATAACTTTTGATAAAATTGTTTATGTCGTTTGGATTCGTAGGTAAATTTGTTATTACTGTTCTTTTAGTATATGATTGTATCCAACTACTTAAAGGATATTCTGCAAGGATTACAGCATCTTTTGGTGTATTTTCATTTATCCATGCTAATGCGTTAAGTAAGTCAATATCACCGTATCTATCAATATATATTGAATAGTTCTGGATCGTTTTATTCACTACATTATAGGTTATAAACGTGTTTGAGATTATAAGGAATGCTATAAGTATGAGCGCAAAGAGTTTTGCTAAGTCTATTTCTACTACTTCCTCATTTTCAACCCGTTTGCTTAATGCTAAACCTTTTATTATTTCAGGAAGCAATACTGATGTTGATATCGCTAACGGATAGAAAAGGTAAATTATAGCCAGTTGCGGACTTATTATAACTATAGAAATTATTGATGCTAGTAACCATGATGCAATTACAAGAAAATCTTCTTTTGAGCGTTTTAATATGAGATAGAGTCCAAAAATTCCGCTTATAAAACCTATTATAATTGTTTGGTAGATATCTGTTGGAATGTTAATAGTTTGCTGTTTATATAATAAAGTGATTGGTAGTGAAATATATGATGCTAATGGATACATAAAATTAAGTTTGATCTTTTTATTCATTATAATGTTTATTATTACAATCAACGAAGATGCGATAACTAAAATAGACATTGCGTTTGAATCAGCTAAGGCAGTTAAAAGTGAAAATATTGCTATAATTATTGATTTTTTTGCTACATTAAGTTTAGTAAATCTTGTAATGAATATGATTGAAACTGAAAGGAATAATAATCCTTGTAGTTGTGCATAATTAGAAGACATTATTAACCATGAATGTAATGGATAAATTATAACTAATATGCCTGCAATAAATGATGCAATTTTATTATTTGTTATTTTATATGTTATGTAAAAAGCAGGAAGAGGTAGCAAGATAAAAGTAAGAAGTGCAGAGCTCATTATAGCATAAGATAAGTTTGCGAAAAATGGAGAAAATATCCATGCAATATATGGGAAAAGTATTATTGTATTTGGTTTCCCTTTAATAATTTCATTTAGAAGTGTAAGCCATTTTATATCATCAGGTCTTGTCGCTATTATTAGTCCTAATGTTGATACATAAAATACCAATATAGCTAGGGGTATAAGTAAAAATATTAGAATTATGTTACTAGTTTTCAAATTCCTTATTCTTAGAATGTATTTTTTAAATTAAATTTCTATAAACCCTATCATACTCTTCCGCAATATTATTCCAATCATATCTTTTTATAAATTCATAACCATTTTGTTGCAATTTTAACCATAAATTTCTATCATTCATTATCTGTAATATTGCTTCTGCAAGATGATAAGGTGAAAGTTTTGCTACTAAACCGCTTTTACTTTCTTTTATCAAATCTGATGCTCCATTTCCTTCAACAGAGACAACTACTTGAGGTGTTCCTGCAGCCATTGCTTCAAGTGTTGTAATGCTTTGCCCCTCCCTTATTGATGGAAGAACATATACATATGCACTTTTTAGCCTTTTAACTAATTCCTCATCACTCACATCGCCAAGTATAGTAATACAATTTTGAAGCCCCTTCTTTTTAATGTATTCCTCATATTTAGCTTTCATAGGACCATCTCCAATGATTTCTAAATGAACATCATTAATGTGCTTTTTTACTATAGGTATTGCATCTATTAATAGCTCAATCTTTTTATGCCAATTTAATCTGCCTATGTATACTATTTTATTATGCTTTCTTTCTGATTTAATTCTATTAAAAAGCTCCAAATCAACGCCATTGGGTATTACGACAACTTTGCTTTTATCCATCTTTAATAAAGATATTAAACGTAATGCCGTTGTATTGCTTACCGCTATACCAATATTTGGCATCTTTACATAGATTTTTTCCAAAATGATTCCTAATGGAACATGAAAGATTGTCGGAGAATACCAATACCAATGAGAATACCAAACTTCATGAAATGTAACGCTTAACGGAATTTTGTTCATTCTGGTATGTATCCACGAACTTATAACAGGAAATATTGGACAATGATTTGCCTCTATGATTTGATAATCCTTATTAGAAGTCTTTTTAATAGCCCATGCTGCATAGAGTAGAACTTGTGATATAGAACGAAATCCATCTTTAGTTATGTAATTTGTTAAAGGAATTTCAGTTCTATATACATTAATGCCATGAATATTCTCATATGTTGGCCATTCTTTATTTAATCTAACTGTGTATAAGTCAATCTCATAATTTCTCTTTACTAACCTTCTCAATACTTCATAATATCTTTTTGCCGATCCTCCTTTAAATGGATAAAACGTTTCAGTTATAACTGCAATCTTCATCTCATGCTTGCTATCTTTTTAAATTCGAATATGTTAATCCTAACCAAAAGATATAATTAGGATCTTTTAACCAATCTTTTATTTTTGGTATCATTATTGCTGTTTTGCTTTTCAATAACACTTCTGAAACTTCTTTTCCTTTCTTCATTATTTTTTCTTTAAACGAATCTAATTTCTTCATTATTATTGTGAGCGCATAAATGATATCTTTGTTTATTATCTTTTTAATTTTTGATAATTTCATGCAAGCAATGTAAAATGCTTTATCAATTGCTGAAAGATTATTCCATGATCCTTTTCTTAAGCATAATCTATAAAATCTTGATAAATCTGAAAATGATAAAGCAAGCATTTTATAATATAATTACTTCATTCTTTAAAAACTTTTAAACGGGGATTTTTGCAATTTTGAAACTCCATACCGAGTTATTTTTTGATCAAATAATTACCAATAGCTAAATATTTTAAGCCTGAATTTTTGAAAGTCCATATAGCAAGCTCAGGTGTTCCTACAATTGGATATCCATGCAAATTAAAGCTCGTATTTAAAACAGCTCCAACTCCTGTAATTTTTTCAAAAGTTTTTAATATTTTTCTATAAGAAGGATTCCATTCATTTAAAGTTTGAGGTCTTGCTGTAAAATCTTGTGGATGAATAGCAGCAATTATCTCATCTCTTTTTTCTGTTGTATCAAAAGCAAGTATCATATATCTTGCAGGTCTAGCATTTACTAAATATTCATGCATTCTTTCTTCAAGTATTGTTGGTGCAAATGGCATCCAAAAATCTCTTTGCTTTATTGCGCTATTTAACTTTCTTACAACTCTAAAATCTCTTGGATCTGCTAAAATACTTCTATTGCCCAATGCTCTTGGTCCCCACTCAACTTTTCCATTAAATCTTGCTACAATTTCTCCTTTAGCTAATAGTTCTCCTACAACTTCTTCTATACCATCATATTTTTCAGCTTTATTTTCCAATCCTTCTCTCTTTATTACTTCTCTTATATAATCATCATCAAATTCGCATCCGTAATAAAGATCTTCTAAAGGATGAAATTCTGGTTTTCTTCCATCTCTTTTACAAAGCTCATAGTAAATTTGTAAAGCAGCACCAACAGGAGTTCCGTCATCTCCAGCTGCAGGATAAAAGAAAGCATCATCAACTTCTTCCATTTCCAAAACTCTTTTATTTGCTTTAACATTCAATATATTTCCTCCTGCAAATACTACTTTATGAATACCTGTAATATTTATGGCATTTCTTACCCATTGTGTAAATAGTTCTTCATAATAAGCTTGACATGCAGCAGCTATATTATCAAATCTTTCTCCTTCAAGTAGCTTTCTTAATTTTTTCTGCATAGATTTCAAGTAGCTTCTGAAAGTATTCTGAAATTCCAAAGGATTTTTTGGATTTATTCTTATTATTTTTCTCATCTTATCAATGCAATATTCTGGCTTTCCATATGGAGCAAGACCCATTACTTTATATTCATGATCCCAAGGTTTCATTCCCAAATATCTAGTTATTTCGCTATAGAATGCATTGCCTAGAGAATCGTAGAAAGTTGACCATGCAATTCTTCTAATTTCTCCCTTTTCTCCTATTGAAACTGTTGAAGAAACGCCATCGCCAGCACCATCTGCAGTCATTATTAGAATCTTTTCATCGTAGCCAAAGGGGGAAGTTCTGTAAGCACATGAAGCATGGGCTAAATGATGTTCTACAAAGAATACTTCTTTGTTTTCAATTCCTAGTTCTTCAAATATTTTCTTTAATTCCTTTATATTTCTAAATTTACTTAATATTTTTACGTAAAATTTTACAAAAGATTTAAAATGAATATAAGGAGAAATTTTTTCAAATATCTTTACTTTTAAAGGATATTCTTCCAAAGGTGAATAAACTCGATTTAGACTTACTATAGCTATAGCATCTGTTTCAGAAGGATCAACTTTAGCAATCTTATATACTTCTTTTATAGATAATTTAGGTATTCCACTGTGATGCTTTATATTTGATAATCTTTCTTCTTGTATTGCTGCTAAAACTTTTCCATCTCTTATTAAAGCTGCTCCACAATCATGTCCATCGTTTATACCTAGAACTGTTATTGGTCTATGTGGCATTAACTTCTTTCAAAAAGCAAATAATCAAGCTTTTTCTTTATTTCTTCAGGATTTTTTGTAGAAAAATACCATTCAATTGTTCTTTTCAATCCTTCCTTATAACTAACTTTAGGTTCCCAGCCTAGCAATTTCCTAGCCAAAGTTAGATCTGCAGCTCTAGATAATACTCCGACAGGCTTAGTTGTATCATAGATAATTTTGTTTGGCCTCCAGTTAACTATTTCAAATATCATTTCAGCTAATTCATTGATCGTTATGCTATCTTCCCTTCCAGCATTTACAGCAGTACCATCTTCAATTTTTTCACAAGCCAAGATCAAGGCATCTACAATATCATCTATATAAGTATAGTTTCTTTTTTGCTTACCGTTCCCCCAAATTACAAACGGATCCATTTTTATGAAAGCTTTAGCTATTAAAGCTATAACAGAATGTGTTTCATTTTCCCTTGGTCCATAGGCTGTAAATATTCTAACAGAAGAAGTTTTCATTCCGTACTGTCTATGATAAGCTTTTAAAGCCATTTCTCCCATCAATTTAGTCCAACCATATTCTAGATCTGCATTGGCTTTACCATAAGTAAAAGGATCAGCATCTTCTTCTTTTAATTTATAATTACCTTCAGGATCTTCCTGTAAATAAACAGGGTAAACACATGCAGAACTAGCATAGCATATTCTTTCTACGTTATTTTTACATGCTTCTTCAAAAACTAGCTGATCTATTATCATTCCTGTACAAACATCTGCAGGATGTGTAGCTATGTATCCTCTTCCTCCATGAATTGCTGCTAAATGAAACACAATATCTATATTTTTAACTGCTTTTCTTACAAATCTTCTATCTTTTAAATCTCCAACATAAACCTTTAAATTTGCTTCCTTTGCAATATATTCTCCTCTTGCAATTTTTGAAAAATTGTATTGCAAATTTTCCCATTTTCCGCTTGAGAAATTATCAGCTACAATAACTTCAGCACCTTCTTTTAACAATCTATCTACAAGGTGACTTCCTATGAATGATGCCCCTCCTGTAACAAGAACTTTTTTACCTTTATACATTGTTCAATTTCTTATAAGCCCATTCTATTGTTCTTCTTAATCCTTCTTCCAATTTTGTCTTTGGCATCCATTCAAGCTTTTCCTTCATTTTTGTAAGATCTGCACAATATCCTTTTACTCCTACTGTTCCATTTAGATCATATTCTATTTTTATCTCCTTACCAAGAATTTTAATAATTTTTGAAGCAACTTCATTTATTGTTACTACTTCATCGCTTCCAAGATTTATTGGCTCAGCATCATTAGCTTTAAGCATGCATCTAAGAAGACCTTCAACACAATCTTGAACATATAAGAATGCTCTTTGCTGACTTCCATCACCTAATATTACAAATCTTTCCTTTGGATACATTATTGCTTTTCTTATCAATGATGGAATTACATGAGCCCATTTTAGATCAAGATTTTCATTTTCACCATAAGCATTAAATATTCTAGGAACTGAACATTTTATGCCATAATCTTTATAATAAGCTTTACATGCTATTTCACCCAATATTTTTGCCCATCCATATGTTGTAGGTGGATTTGCTGGATAGGCATCTTCTTCTTTAAATACATTTAATCCATTTGTTTTGCTTCTATAAACACAAGCAGAACTTGTAAATAAAAAGCCTTTAACATCATTTTTTCTTGCAGCTTCTAGCATGTTTATATTCATTGTTACTGAAGGAGATAATTGTTCAACATTTACCTTTGAAATATAATGAATTCCACCAACAGATGAAGCTAAATGAAAAATGTAATCGACTCCTTGACTAACTTTTATGCAATTATTTATGTCTGTTAAATCTACTTTGTAAAATTTTATTTTATTAATTACCTCGCTTAAATTTTCTAAGCTTCCTCTGGAAAGATTATCCGCAACTATAACATTTGCACCTATCTCTACTAGTTTCTTAGCCAAATTTGAACCTATAAATCCTGCACCGCCTGTAATTAAAACGTTGCTTCCTTCAAATTCCTTAAAATTCATTTCTTTAGTTAATGCTTTATCTGTTTAAATATTTTCATTCGAAGATTTTCTTAATGGCTTTCTTTAATTTATTTTCTGAAAAATATTCATCCAGAACTTTAAAATTCCTCAATTTAAACTCTTTTAATGAATTTTTTTCTTTGGAAATTTTTATTAACAAGGATGCAATTTCTTGATGGTTAGCTTCTTCAAATACAAAACCAATATTTTTTTCTTTTGAAAACTTTGCTAAATATCCTTTTGATATTATTAACATTGGTTTCCCAAATCCTAAATATTCTACAAATTTTATTGGAAAGGATGCATCTGGAAACATTGAACTTTTTAAAGGAAGTATGAAAATATCCGAATTGCACATTTCTTTTAAATATTCTTTATAAGGTAAAGGCTTATTTTCAATTTTTACATTCTTTAAATCATATTCTTTTATTAATTTGCTTAGAATGCTGTACATTTCTCCTTGGCCTCTTATGATAAACTCTATCTTTTCGTTATTCAAAATTTTAGCGACTTCAATTATTGAAATTAGATCATAATTTTTACCAAGATTTCCTGAATAAACGATCCTTAATTTATCTTTATTAACATTTTCTTCGCAATCATATTTTTTTGCTATGTTTGGCAAAATTTCAATTTTTTTAGGTTCAATTTTATATTCTTTTGCAATAAAATCCTTCATCGAATCTGTTAATACAGTTACTTTATCACTTAACAAGTAGACAATTTTAGCCAAAAGTCTGCCTATTTTATAAAATGTACTATTATATCTTGCATAACCAGTGTTTACTAAAGCCTCTGGCCAAAGATCTGTAATGTCGCTTATCAATTTGCATTTATGAAAAATTTTAAATATTATTCCAGAAATGGAAGAAAATATTCTTTGACTAAAAGCCCAAACGTAATCTGCTTTATTTAAAATAAACAATGGAAAGAGAGATGTAAAAGTAAATGTAACATACAATATTAATCTTCTATGTAATCCTTCATGCTTTAAAGGAGGAATGTAAACTCTTATTATTTTAATATTTTTTCCTTTCTCTATTATAATAGGTTTCGATTTGTAACCCTTTCTATCTCCATATGGATAATGCGGTAAAGATGTTATTAAGGTTACCTCATACCCGAGATCTATTAAAACTTTTATACAATTCTTTAATCTAATTACATCTCCATTTAAATCTGGAAGCCAATATTGTGATATTATGCATATCTTTTTCATTTAGATTTTGATATTTCTTCCCTTATTAAAGAAACAAGTATAAATATTAACAAACCAGTCGTAGCTAAAATTATTGAAATTATCAAACTCATTCCAGATATTATAAGCAAATTTGTTGGTAATTGTCTAGTAGTATTAAAGTAATCCATAGCTAATATTCCAGCAATTATGGAAATTAGTAAGAAAATAAAGGATGGAATTCCAAACAAAATTAAAGGATGTCTTATAGCATGTCTTTTTAAAACTGTAAGCAAAACATCTAAGCCATGTAAAATAGGATTTGTTTTTGAAGGCTTTGGAACGTCATATTTAACAGAAATAGGAATTTCTATTACTTTTAAGTTATTATCTAAAGCTTTTAGCAAAATTTCAGAATCAGCTCCATAACCCATTTCTGATGGAATTAAGAGCTTTAATACTTCTTTTTTATAAGCTCTAAAACCGCATTGGGAATCTGTATATTTTTTGTTTGTAACAATGTTTAATATTTTATTACCAATAACTCTATAACCTGGTACTTCCTTGCTTTTTACATTTAAAAATCTTGAACCTATTACAACATCAGCATCATTTTCTGTTAAAGTATTTATAAAAAAAGGTATTAGATCTGGATCATGTTGCATATCAGCATCTAAAGTTATTACAACATCAGCATCTTCTTCCAAAGCTCTTTTAAATAATTCAGCTAAACAATATCCTTTGCCATAATTTCTTTCATTTTTTATTACTTCAGCTCCAAGACTTTTGGCTATTTCATATGTCATATCTTGAGAGCCATCATCACAAACTATTATTTTATCAACATATTTTTTCGCTTTTAATATGACTTTTGCTATTGTATTTTCTTCGTTATAAGCAGGAATTAAAGCAATAACTTTCATTCAAAAGATTAGTAGTTTTAAAAAATATAAACTTGGTGAAAAATCGGGTAAAATATATAAAACTATGTTATTGAAAAATGAGCTGTTATTAGAATAATTAGCTATTAAATAATAAGCAGAAAACATAGTTTTATCTGGTTCATAGTTTTAGGTTTACTTTATCTTTTTTTAAAGTACAGTTACGGATTTGGCTAAATTCCTTGGTTTATCAGGGTCGAGTCCTTTTAATACTGCAGTATAATATGCTAAAAGCTGTAAAGGTAAAATGTATAAAATAGGTGTAATTATGCTATTCATTTTAGGCATTCCTATGAATATATTGCTTAAAGATCTTATTTCTTCATCATCCTCTTCTGCTAAAGTAACTATTTCTGCTCCTCTAGCTTTCATCTCCATTATATTTCCAATTATTTGCTTCCTTGTTTCATCCTTAGGAGCTATAAAAATAACAGGCACTCCTTCTTCTATTAAGCTTATTGGTCCATGCTTAGATTCTCCTGCAGGATAAGCTGTTGAAGGAATATATGCTATTTCTAAAAGCTTTAATCTTCCTTCCAAAGCTGTTCCATAATTTAATCCTCTAGCTAAAAAGAATACATGATTTTTATTCATTATTTTCTTCGCTACTTCTTTTACTTCTTTACTTTTTTCCCTTAAAATTTTTCCTGCTAAAATTGGTATTTCGCTAAGAGTTTCTTTCATTTCATCCATTTCATATTGTGAAATTTTCCCTCTTTTTTTAGCTAAATTTAAAGCTAAAAGTAAATGTATTATTAACTGCGATGTATATGTTTTAGTAGCTGCTACTCCTATTTCGGGTCCTGATTGTTGCAAAACATATGCTCTTGCTACTCTTGTTAAAGTTGAACCTATTACATTACAAATAGCTAATATTGTACATGCTCTTTTTCTTGCAAAATCTACTGCATTTAATACATCAGCTGTTTCTCCTGATTGAGAAACAAACAATATTGCTGTGTTAATATCTATTGAGGAGCCATAATTTTCTATGAATTCTGAAGCTATTACAGGAATTGTAGTAATTGTAGCAAGCTTTGAATAATAATATGAACCTACAACACATGAATGATATGAAGTTCCTGCCCCTACTAAAAATACCTTATTAGCTTTATCTATAAATTCTGAAATTAAATCTAAATAAATCTTTTGGGCATTTAAAGACCATCTCATAGATGTTTCCTGTTCCATTATCTCTTTTAGCATATAATGATCATAACCTTCCTTGCTTGCTTGCTCCAAGCTCCAATTTAAAATTATAGGCTTTCTATTAACCTTTGTTTTTCCTTCTAATTTGTATATTTCATAATCGTTAAGAGAAATTATTGCTATTTCGTTATCTTCTAAAGGGATGCATTCCTTAGTTTTATCTATAAAAGCTATAGTATCTGAGGAAGCAAAATTGAATTCTTTTCCTATTCCTAATAATAAAGGAGCACCGTTTCTTGCAAGGAAAATTTTATCTGGTTCATAAATTGTAATTACCGCAATAGCATATGAGCCTTGCAATCTTTTTATAGCTTGTATAAAAGCTTCTTTAAAATCTTTTGTTAGCTTGTAATATTCTTCAATTAAATGTACTATTACTTCTGTATCTGTTCTTGAGACAAATTTGTGGTTGAGCTGTTCAAGTTCCTGCTTTAATTCCAGAAAATTTTCTATTATTCCATTATGGACTATTGCTATGTTTTTAGTGCAATCTAAATGAGGATGGGCATTAATCTGTGAAGGAGCACCATGTGTTGCCCATCTTGTATGAGCTATACCAATGTTTCCTTTAAGATCATCAAAATTTAATCTTTGATGAATTTCATCTATTTTTCCTTTATCTTTTTTTAAGAAAATTTTATTATCATAAATTGTAGCAATTCCAGCTGAATCATAGCCTCCATATTCTAATCTTTTCAAACCAATTCTTAATAAAGGAGCAATATCACCATCTTTAATTATTCCAGCAAATATTCTACACATATTCTTTAATTTAGGTTAACACTATAAAAATTTGAAAACTGTATTTGAAATGTTGAACGATGTTTCTAAGCTTTTAAAATAATTTGATATTTGGAGTAAAAAAGAAAATTATTCTAATTTTTAAAACGTACAACATAGCATTAACTGGAAAACAAAATGAAATTATTCAGAATGTATAAATATGCAGGGGGTGGGATTTGAACCCACGAAGGCCTTAAGCCATAGGGTCCTAAGCCCTACCCCTTTGACCAGGCTAGGGAACCCCTGCTCCAATATAATATAATTAAATTTTGCCTAAAAATTTTAAAGAGAACCTTCTTCTGAAGATAATTTTTGACCTAAGAATGCATATATTCCTAATTTTAATACCTTTAAAGACAATGTAGCACATTTTATTCTTGAAGGACCTAAATAAGGATTTCCCATTTCTTCTAAAATATCTTCTTTCTTTAGTTTCTTTATTTCTTCTAAAGTTTTGCCTTTTACCAACTCAGATAAAATTGAAGCTGAAGCTTGACTTATTGCGCATCCTCTTCCAATGAATTTTATTTGTTCAATTCTCTTTTTCTCAGGATCTAATTTTATATAATATTCAACTTCATCACCGCATAAGGGATTTGAATCTTTTACTCTAATATCTGCATCTTCTATTTTACCATAATTTCTAGGATATTTATAATGTTCAAGAATTATCTCGTAATAAATATCGCTCATAGTTTTACTTTATACGAACAAATTTATATAAGTATTTTTCAATAAATGAAAACCCCGCTTTAAGATGGTAGTAAGTCAGATTTCTATAAAAATCTCTCCGTTAATTACTTCTACTTTATATGTTTTTAAGTTTCTTTCAGCAGGAGGATTCAATACTTGACCTGTCTCTATATTAAAAGAAGATAAGTGTAAAGGACATATTATTTCATTTTCTGTAAGTATTCCATAAGCTAAATCTGCTTTTTCATGTGTGCAATATCCTTCAAGAGCATATACCTTATTTCCAAGTTTAAAGAATATTATATGTTCATTGTTTATATCCTTTGAATATATGTTTCCTTCAATTAAATTTTTTAATTCTCCAATTTTTACCTTCATTTTCTATATTTATAATGCGTTTCAAACATTTTTTCAGGAGACAATTCTTTAAATTCTTTTATTTCTTCTGTTATAATTAATTTTTCTTCTATCTTTTTCCTTCTATTTTCAATTTTATCTTCTATTAGTTCCTTAATTTTCTCCTTTATACTTTCTGAAAGAATCTTTGCTAAAAGAGGATCAAAGAATCCTAGAGTTAATAGTTTCTTTGCTTCATTTTCGCTCAAACCTCTGCTCATTAAATAAAATATCTGTTCTTCATCTATTTGTGCTACTGATGCAGAATGCGTAGCTCTTACTTCATTGTTTGCAATTTCTAATCCAGGAATAGAATCTGCTCTTGCTCCTCTATTTAAGATCATTGCATGTTCCTCTAAATATGCATTTGAATTTCTTGCATTTTCTGTAATTTTTATTAAACCTTTTAATATACTTCTTGATTCATCCTTTAAAACTGCTCTTGATAAAGCTACTCCTTGTGTATAAGGAGCAGCATGAGTTAAATAAGATGTTATATCAAATCTTTGTTTCAAGTTACCTACAATTAATTCTATTGTGTTTGAAAAAGCTCCTTGCTCTTTCATAAAATTATCAGTTTTTATTCTTGTTATTAATCCTCCTAAATATCCTGAGATCCATGAAATTTTTGAATCTTTATTACAAACAACTCTCCTATTGCTAAAATAACTCGTATTTTCATTAAAATTACAAACTGTAATATATTCCAATTCTGAACCTTCGTTTAAATAAACATTCAAATTTTGACTATGTAAAGATTGAACAGAAATATCTTCTTTTGAAAAATTCTCTTCTAATATTACAAATTTACTATCATTATCTGCTACTATGAAATTTTGAACTACAGAAACTATTCCTTCATTGTTTATTAAATTTATTATTCTTATTGGAACCTTTAGCTGAATTCCTTTTGGAATATAAATAAATAAACCATCTAAGAAAAATGCATCATTGAAAGCTGCAAATTTATCTTCTTTGTTGCTTATTGTTTTATATTTAAAAATTTCTTTTATTTTTTCTTCTTCAGAAAGATAACTTTTTATGCTATCTATTCTTAAACCTGTTTTTAAAAAAACTTCAGGAATATTAATTTTTGAAACCTTACCATTTATTATTAAAGCATAAGGAAAATTGCTTATACTTTCTAAGAATCCTAATATTTCTTTATCAGCTTCATATTTTTCTTCATAAGCTATTTTAGCATTTGCTAAATTTAAACCTGAAATATCAAAGTTTTTTATATACAAAGGAGAAACTTCAATATTTAATTTATTATAATAATCAAATGCTTCCTTTCTATATTCAGTAAGAATACTTACTTCATTTAATTGATATTTATTTTCAAAAATTTCCTTTAATGAAAAATTTGGTAATTGATAGCTCATTAACCTACAGAACCTGTCATTTCAAGTCTTAATAATCTATTCATTTCTACAGCATATTCCATTGGTAGCTCTTTTATAAATGGTTCAAAGAATCCTAAAACTATCATATTCAATGCTTCTACTTCTGGAATTCCTCTTGACATTAAATAAAATAGCTGATCTTCGCTAATTTTTCCTACCGTTGCTTCATGTGTAACTGTAGCATCATCTTCTAATATTTCAACGTATGGATATGTATCTGTTTTTGAATATTCATCTAAAAGCAAAGCATCACATCTTACACTTGCTTTAACTCCTCTAGCTCCCTTTGCTACATGTAATAATCCTCTGTATGTAGTTCTTCCACCGTCTTTTGAAACAGATTTTGAAGTAATTCTAGAAGAAGTATATGGAGCTAAATGAATTACCTTTCCACCAGTATCTTGATGTTGACCTTTTCCTGCAAAAGCAACTGAAATTATTTCAGCAGTCGCATATTTTCCTAAAAGATAAACTGAAGGATATTTCATTGTAGCTTTACTTCCAATATTTGCATCAACCCATTCTACTCTAGCTTCTTCATATGCATGGGCTCTCTTTGTTACTAAATTATAAACATCTATACTCCAGTTTTGTATTGTAGTATATCTTACTTTTGCTCCTTTCTTTGCAATTATCTCTACTACTGCACTATGTAACGAGTGACTCAAATATATCGGCGCTGTACAACCCTCAATATAATGGACTTCGCTGTAAGGTTCAGCTATTATTAATGTTCTTTCAAATTGACCAATATTTTGAGCATTAATTCTGAAATATGCTTGTAAAGGCATCTCTACTTTAACTCCTTCAGGAACATAAATAAAGCTACCTCCGCTCCATACTGCTGAATTTAATGCAGCAAATTTATTATCATTTGGAGGCACAACTGTACCAAAGTATTTTTTAACTATTTCAGGATATTCTTTTACAGCTGTATCTGTATCAACAAAAATTACTCCTTGCTTTTCTAATTCTTTCCTTAAGTTATGATATACAACTTCTGAATCATATTGACCTCCTACTCCTGCTAAGAATTTCCTTTCTGCTTCAGGAATTCCTAATCTTTCAAAAGTTCTTTTTATATATTCAGGTACTTCATCCCAACTTCTTCCTTTTTTACTTGTAGGTTTAGCATAATAATGAATATCATCGAATCTAAGTTTTGATAGATCTACACCCCATGTAGGCATTGGTTTTTCCATGAATATTTTAAATGCTTTAACTCTGAATTCTTCCATCCATGAAGGCTCATTCTTTATTCTAGATATTTCCCTTACTATATCTTCATTTAGTCCTTTTGGTAATAATATTTCATAATCTACAATATCTCTAAAATTGTACTTACTATAATCAAAACTAAGATCTATTTTGCTCATGTTACTACACCTTTTAACCAATTATAACCCTTTTCTTCAAGTTGATCAGCTAATTCAGGTCCTCCTGAATCAATTATTTTACCATCAATTAATACATGAACATAATTTGGTCTAATGAATTTTAATATCCTATTATAATGCGTAATTAAAATTAATCCCATACCATTTTTAAATATTTCCATTATTGCATTTGAAACTATTTTTATTCCATCTATATCCAATCCTGAATCTGTTTCATCTAATATTGCAAATTTTGGCTTTATCATAGCCATTTGAACAATTTCAGTTCTTTTTTTCTCTCCTCCTGAAAATCCCTCATTTATATATCTTGAACTAAAGCTCTCATCTAAACCAAGTAGCTTTAAAGCATTTACTAAATCTTTCTTAATTTTTATAACAGTAGCTATTTCTTTAGAATCTTGTTGTAATCCATGTATTGATGTAATTGAAGCTCTCATTAAACTGAGCAAAGTAATTCCAGGTATGCTTATTGGGTATTGCATAGATAAAAATAAGCCTTTTTTAACTCTTTTATCTGTAGGTAAATTAATTATACTTTCGCCATTTAGTTTAATGTCCCCTTTTGTTACTTTATATTTAGGATGACCTAATATAGCTAAAGCTAATGAGCTTTTTCCTGAACCGTTTGGACCCATTATTGCATGAATCTCGCCTTTTTTAACTTCTAAATTTACACCTTTAATTACTTCTTTTCCTTCTACTTCTACATGCAAGTCCTCAATTGTTAGTGTATCAATCATACTTCCTTAATAGTATTTCAACCAAAATATAAATATAACTATTGTTATAATGGTAAATTTTAAGCCCCAGGCGGGATTTGAACCCGCGATCTCTTGCTTTCTCGATATATTTACTTTCAATTCCCTTTAAGGGATACTTAGTTCAAGATATATTTACGAGGCAAGCGCATTACCAAGCTATGCTACTGGGGCTTCCAATTATTTATTATATTTATTTATTAAGATAAAAATTTTAAGTTTATTTTGATGAATATTTCAGTATTAGGAGAAAGGAAAATAATTGAAGTTGTTCATGAAATTATTGAAAAAAAGCTTAACTTTAAACCAGATTATGATGATTCAGTTTTTATAAGACTTCCTTCCTCAGATTATCTAGTATTACATACTGATGTTTTAAACGAGTCAACAGATTTTATTAAAGAAATGGGATTTTATAACTTTGGTTGGAAAGCTGTAATATCAAATTTATCTGATATAGCTTGTAAAGGAGCAAAGCCTTTAGGAATTCTTTTTTCTTTTTCTCTTCCAAAAAGTTTAGATTTAAAAGATTTTGAAGAAATGGTAAAAGGTATTTGTGATGCATGTAAAGAAGAAGATGTAATTTACTTAGGAGGAGATACTTCTAGTTCAAATGAGCTAAGTATAGCAGGATTCACTTTTGGAATAGCAAAAAGAATAATTAAAAGAAAAGGAGCAAAAATAGGTGATCTAATTGGTGTTACTGGTAAATTTGGTTTAAATTCAGTAGCATATGAAATATTGTTTAAAAAAGCTAAAAGCAATGAATATATTAAGAACTTATCTTTTGCAAATCTATTTAAACCTAAGGGAAGAATAAAAGAAGCTTTAATGATTTCTCCTTATTTAAATTGTTGCATGGACATAAGCGATGGTTTAGCCATTTCTTTAAATCAATTATGTGAATTAAATGATGTAGGAGCAAGAATTTTTAACATACCTATTCATGAGAAAGTCTATGAATTTTGTGAAATTAATAATTTAGATCCTTTAGAGCTTTCTTTATATAAAGGAGGAGAAGAGTATGAAATTTTATTTTGTTTTAATGAAAGTCATTTAGAAGATATCAAGAATTTATTAACAAATTTAGGATGCGAATTTAATGTTATTGGGAAAATAATTAAGGATAAACAAGTAATTTATGACGATGGAAAAAGGAATTTTGTAATAGAAAGTAAAGGATGGGAACATTTCAAACAATGGAAATAAATATTAAAAGCTAAAAATAAAAAAATATCAAAAATGAAATGTAAATATTGCGGTTCAGAAATAAGAGTTTTTATAAAAGATCCTGTATCTCCTTTTAATGAATATCCATTTTGTACAAAATGTGAATCAATAGTAGAAGTTGAACCTTAACTACTTCTTTTTCTTTGGAAGTAGCAAAGCTTTAAAAGGATAAGTTATTGTTTTAATAATTCTCTTCTTAAAAGTCTCTATTTCTTCAACATAACCAAAATTTTCTCTCACAATTTTTGTTATTTTTTCTATATCCTTTTTATTTGAAACAAAGATTTCAAGTTTTAATGGAATTTTCCTTTTAAAACGAAAATCATATTTTTTTAATTCTTCTTCAGCTTTTTCTATTGCGTAATCGTTTCCAAAAGTAGCTTCTATTTTTTTCTTAAACATTTAATAACATTCTACTTTAACTTTATTACTTTTTGCTTTAACTTCTCCTTTCTTTATAAATTCATAATTTCCCCATTTCGCTTTAACCACAGCAAATATCTCATGCTTACCTTTACCTAATTTAAAATTATCTATCAAATACTCTTTTTTTAAAACAAATAGTTTATCCTTAATTTCTTCAGCATCTAAAGGAAGATATGGCTTCTTTTCTTCTGATACATACATTACCCATATTCTATTTTTTATTGTAGGATTACGTGTCCAAAAGAATGTTGCTTTTCTTACTATTTTATCTTTTAAAATTAATTTTTTCAAAAATTTTCCTTTCTTAAATATTTCAATGTAATATCTTAGTAAGAATCTCCTTTCTCCTTTATCGTATGCTTTCTCCCAAATATCAGGTGAAAAAACTTCTCTTATTTTACCGTTTAATTTAGCATAAATCCTAATTTTTAATGTATCATCTTCCTTTATTTTGTTCTTATCCGTATCGATTATTACATTTTCTAAGAAAGTTTCCATTTCATTCTTTATATAAAGTTAAAATATTTAAAATAAACCCCATATTTCTTGGTTTTTGAAAGACTGAAAGTTTCTTCTTTTATGGTAAGAAAGTCAGCTAAATATTAAGAATTCATGCTCAGGCAATCCTATTTTTACTAAGCTTTCTTTCTTATCTTTTATATTTTTTACTATTGCTTCACCTTCATTAATAGTACTAAGAGCTATATCTATATCATTGCTTGAAATTATAGAGAAGTTTTTAAGATAATTAATATCATAGGAATTAAGTATTTGATGCAGAATTAAACAGCATGAATTAGCTAAAATATTCTGATTAATTATTGAAGGTCTTGTACATGCTAATATTATGCCTAATCCATACTTTCTTAATTCCATAAACATTTTTTCCAATATTCCGTTTTCATTTTCTTTTGAAGCAATATTTTGTGCTTCATCTATCATAATGATCAATTTAGGATTATTCGTTATTTCATTTTTTCTCAAAAACAAATTTAAAAGATTTAATAAAACTAAACTAAACATATTTTTTATACTTTCATATTCGAATATAGACATATCTACAATATGAATTCCTGTTCTCATCAAAGCTTCGTAAAATTCATTAAAATCTGAATTTTCAAAGGCTTTTTTAACTTTTCCTATCTTAAATATAAAGAATCTTGAAATTATAGCTTCATATGCTTCCTTCCAAATTATTCCTTTTTTGTTTGAACCATCAATTATTTTCTTTAGTAAAATATCAAAGTTTATTTTTTCTTCTCTTTCGTGTAATTCTTGAAGAGTATCAATGAGTATTCTTGTTTGAAGAGGACTAAATTGATCTTTCCATGTTATTTTACAATATTCAGTTAACAAGAAAACTTCGTTTTGAACTCTTTCTTCTATTTCATAATTTTCCCAAATATAAAAAGGAGAAAGAGAAAAATTTATACTTGGAATATAAACGTAAGAATTTTCAATATATTTAGGTAAATGCTTACCAAATTCTCCAGTTCGATCTAATATTAAGCAAGGAATGTTTAATTTATTTAATTCGTAGCTTAAAATCTTTAAAGTTGTCGATTTTCCGGAGCCGGTTACACCAAAAATGCATGCATGTCTCGTTAATATCTTAGGATTTATTTCATATAATTTTCCTTTTAATCCCCCCTCTATAATATAACCTAATCTTATCATAAAAAAATTAAGAAAATAGTATAAAACTAATTATCTATAATAAAAGAAAAATCTAGTTATTTATGGTACCTGTTCAGATAGAAACCGTTGCCTGTCCTGTTTTAGAAGAATGAATAGTTGCACATGCACAGCTTGGTTGTAAAGATTCCTTTGTAGTTTTATAATTTGCCAAATCGCAACCGCAGTTTGGATGATGTTTACCTCTTCTTAAGGTTCCTCTATATAATCCATCTTCTAATTTCTTTCCTGTTCTTTTTTCCCATTCCTCAACTGGTATTCCATATTTTTGCTGAATTCTATCGCGGTAAAATTCTGGTATTACATTAAATGAACAGAATGGGATTATTCTTAAATCGGGTGTCAAATAATGAATATCGCATCTTTGCAATCTCTCTTCATCTTGATTATATTTATCTTGGAAGTGCATCATACCTAGGAATAAACTCTTTAATTGTAATCTACCAACAGCTTCATAGCTATGTTTAATTACAATATCAGCTATAGCTTGTGCAAACTTTAGTCCTTTAGGTT